>Ga0137403_10000040_pt1 | contig 131964 bp, 115 predicted proteins | sample CZOMad2_1_16fung_FD_122057 | JGI IMG/M metagenome (GOLD analysis project Ga0137403, IMG submission 122057) | Vadose zone soil fungal communities from Angelo Coast Range Reserve, California, USA - CZOMad2_1_16fungal (Hybrid Assembly) | ecosystem: Environmental > Terrestrial > Soil > Vadose... | reverse complement strand
CTTGCGCTTCGCTATCCCTTCACCTCCCTCTGGTTGTGAAGAGGACTTGCACCTCCAAGCTGTCGATCATGCTCGGCGCACCAAATAAAAAAGCCGGCTCGATTTCTCGAACCGGCTTTAAACTCTCAAAAAGAATCTCTTAGCTTGCGCTCGCCTTCGTCGCCGACGGAATCCGCCGTAGCGGTCGCGCTCCTGGAATCGGAAACGTCATGTGCCAAAAATTAATTTCCGCCGATAGGAACTCCACTCCCACATACGTCCTTCCGTCCCGCCTTCTTTGCACCGAAACAACTCGCGCCTCCGCTTTCCGGCTGCTGTTCTCATTCACGAGCTGGAGCACCTGCCCCACCAACACTATTTCGCGCAACTCCATCATCGCGCCGTGCTGGCTCACTGAATGCGATTGCGTATGCGCGCAAAACTTCTCGCCCTCTTCCGACTCGCCGTGCACTGCCAGGGGCACGGTCAAGTTCACTCTTAAAGTTCGCCGGCGCTCTTTGCAGCGAAAATGAAGTAGCGACATGGGGACTTCAACGCTCCAAGATTTAACCTAACTTCCGGAGAGACTTCACCCAGCGGGGCCGCGCTGACTTGGGGATTCGCGCCAAGACGACCAGCGCGAAAGTCCACCCGAGATCACCCTGCAGAGTCGATGCCCTCTGCACAGTCACGATTTTCGCTACTCTCCCAGGGCGGGACAATAGCTGAACCGTACCAGATAAGCCCCAACTAGTAACGCCGTACCCTAGTACTTTGGGACAGGCTCGTCAATACCCAACTTTCGCCCCAACTTTCGCCCCAACTTTCGCCAATCGTTCGGGCCTTCGACAAACTTTCGCATTGCACGCCTTTTGCCCATCAATCCGGCGCGCCTAAAGGGCAACTTTGGGCTTCCGCATCGGCATCCAAACTACAGAAAGCGAATCCTTCCAGCCTCGAAGTACCTCCCAGCCTTTTGCGTTCTCTTCCATTCCATCCAAGGAGCTGTCCATGAAGCGCGGTTTGCTACTTTTCTTGTGCATCCTATGCATCGTTACGCTCGCGCCGGCTTCGTTCGCCCAGAACGATCACATTCAAGCCGGCGTTTATGCCGACTATTTTCATCTCTCGCAAACAAAAACGGACTTCGCCGGCGTAGGCGCGCGTTTCGCCTTCCAGGTTTACAAACCCGTCCTGCTCGAAGCCGAAATGAGCTATGACTTCAACCAGGTCTTTACCGAAGGCTTCACCGACACTTCCACCGTGCCTCCGACCGTTACCGTCGTGCGCTCCGACGTCCGCGTACTCCACGCCCTTTTCGGCCCTAAGCTCGACTTCGGCCATCGCAGTTTTCATCCCTTTCTCACCTTAAAAGGCGGCTTCCATCACTTCTTTCTCGACAATCGCCCCGCCACTGTCGGAACCGCGATAAGTTCCATTGAAAATCTGCGCTCGAATGATCTTACCGGCGTTCTCTGTCCCGGCGGCGGCCTTGAAGGACACATCGGTCCTGTCGGCCTGCGCCTGGACCTCGGCGATGAAATCTATTTCGCAAGCGGCGCGCATCACAATTTGCGCGTCTCCTTCGGCCCATACATCCGTTTCTAATTTTTCTCGTGCGCGGCAAATTTTCTTCGCCGGGGCGCGCCGCTTTATCGTTACAGTGCCGTCGCGCCCTGTCCGTTCGTACAGGTTTCTCATACTTAATTCTGTACCTCGCCGCTGCAACTTTTCACGAGTTTCCGGGTTCAAATAGATGTGAGCGAAAGGGACTGGAATACGTGCGTGCCTCTTTTAAACTCTGTGTGTGTCTCTTCTTCATCGCGCTCGTCGCGTTGGCGCCAGCGGCGCGCGCGGACGTTGCCATTCTGCTCGAAGAGCCTTACAGCCTTGACGGCTCTCTAGCCGGCACGGGCCACTCCGCCGTCTATCTCTCCAACATTTGCGCCGATTCCCCCATGCAACTCCGCCGTTGCGATCCCGGCGAATTCGGCATCGTTCTTTCGCGTTATCACCACCTCGCGGGCTACGACTGGGCCGCCATTCCGCTCGTCGCTTATCTTTACGCTGTGGATACGCCCAAGGACATTCCTCTCTTCGTGGATCCCAAGCTCGCCTGGTTCTTGCGCAACCAATACCGCCGCGCTCATTTTGCGGATATCGTTCCCGACCCGCCTACGGCCAAACCGGACACCAGCGACTGGTATCAGCTCATCGGCTCCGCTTTCGACCGCACGCTCTATGGTTTTCAATTGCCGACCTCGCCCGAAGACGATGACCGCCTCATCGCCAAATTTAATTCCGGACAAAACAAGCAGGCTTACAAGCTCGTCACCGACAATTGCGCCGACTTCGTCCATGACGTCGTGACTTTCTACTATCCGGACTCCGTCTGGCGCAGCAAACTCGGCGACCTCGGCGTCATGACGCCCAAGCAAGCCGCAAAATCCTTCTCGCAATTCGCCAAGCGCAATCCGCAGCTTCAACTCACGCGCTTTTTCGTCCCACAAGTGCCGGGCACGGTAAAGCGCAGCAAACCGGTTCACGGCCTCGTCGATGGCGTCTTCCACGCCAAGAAATATTTTCTACCGCTTGCCGTCTTTCAACCGTTCGTCGCCGGTGGCGTGGCCACTGTTTATTACTTCGGCGGACGCTTTGACCCCGCCCGCGATGCAGCCATGTGGACGCCCGACGGCACTCTCGATCGGCCTCTCAGTAAGGACGAGCAGCGCGCCTGGAAGCGCGAGCTCGAAGCGCTCGTAAAATCCGATCCCTCTCTCAAATCCGCACTCGAGAAAACTCGCTGGAGGCCGCTCGAAGCCTCCTCTGAATTTCACGTGGGCGCCGACGGCCACGCTGTCATCCAGCTTCCTTCCGAGCAAGGCACCGCAAACCTCGGCGCCACTCGTTCCAATATCCTCGCATCTCCCGAATCGCAATCTCAGGCCCGTTTGCTGCTCGTCGCCCGCCTCCACGAAGAACTCCGCGGCGGCCGCACCAAGAAAGCCACCAACCGCTCCATCCAGTCCGACTTCGCCCTCCTCCAGCAGACTCTCGCCAGCTCCGCGTCTTCTTCGTCCGCTTCTGCCTCGCCTTCCGCCTCCAGCTCTTCCGGCGCCAACTGACTACCGGGCAAGGGTAGTCATCCCGAGTGGAGCATCGCAGAAGGACTTAGTTCAGGCCCACGAAACTTGTCCAGACTGACGGGCAAAAAGGTGCGAGATGACTGCATCGTAGATGTGAGCGACAGCATAGGGCTGGTTCAGCTGCGAGTCCGAGACTTGGGCTTCAGAAGCGGGCCCTCACGAAAATCACTCGGACAAATCACAGCTGCGGTTAGTTTCCATTTAAAACGATAGGCCAAAGGTTGCGTCGAGACAATTGGTCGGAGAGACAGATTGGGTTCAGCTGACCAAGGTGCGAAGAGAATTCAAAATCGGCACACTCAAAAACCGAAGCATGCCGCAGCCGGCGTTCGAGGCATCAAAGTGGCTCTCTACAGTATTTGCCTGACTTCACTTACATCATTCACCGGATTTGTTCTTACAACTCCGGAGACTACTTTGACCCCGGGCGATCAAACGGTGGAGGCCTTTGTCGGACCTTGCCCTTCTCCCGCGCTCGCTAACTAACGCTAAAGCCCAGTTGATAGTTGACGGGGAGGCGGAAGATGTCCCACGAAACCTTCCCAGTAAGCGACTGGGGCCGGGCAGCCAGAAATAAGCTGCGTAAGACCAAGAGCATTAATGACTGTTGTACGAGCCTCGCCGCGAAAAATTACTTTGCAGTTGTATTGTCCTCCGTTGCGGAGATTCGCGGACTGGAACGCGCTGCGAAGCGGCTCATGCGGACGGAAGATACCATGCTGTCCCCCGAGTTTTTTCTCGCTTCTGTGTCTATCGGGTGGAGGCCCAAAGTTGTGGCCGTTTACCGCGAGTGCGATGTAATCGGCATTCTGTATGCCGGGGAACGAACCATCAAGGGTATTCCTACTGGCATTGTTCATGCGGACGGAAGTCTAGGTGGCATTCTCCTTGCCGATCCCTTGTATCACAAGCGCGCATTCCGTACAGCAATCGAAGCGTTGCTTGCTTCCCCGCGGATTCGAGGTATGCGACTGCGGATCCTGCATTCCAGCAGAGACTTCGACGGTGCTCTGCAACTGACTTCTTCGGCGTCCCACGACGTCCAATATTTCCCCATAACGGATCTCAACTCCCCTTTGTGGAAAACTCACGCTCATCTGCCTTTGGCCGATACCTACGACCAGTTTCTCAAAGCCCTGGGCACCACAACGCGGCATAATTTTCGCTACTATCGCCGGCGTTTCGAGGCATCTGGCCATAGTTTCGTAGAGCGTCTGTCCATGGACGAATTACGTTCAGGCGCCCTCAATCTACTTCCCAAATCGAAATATACTGCGCGTCGTCAAGATACGTGGATTGATGGTCATCTGCGGGTGGTGAGTGCTGCGAAGCGCCCGCTTGCCGTCGGCCTGAAGCATTGCGGTGGAGAGTGGCTGAGTGTCCTCGGAGGATGGTACACGCCGGGCGGCGCAGTACTAGGTTTCCAGTGCAATAATGAAGAAGACTTCGGTCACGATTCTCTCTCCGTTGTGCTTCGTGCGTACCTTATTGAGTCGCTCATCCGGCAGGGGTTGAAAGAGCTTGTAATTTTGGCTGGCACGGCGCCGCCCTTGTCGCGTTATGTGACCTATGCTAATACGATCGAGATGCGCTTGGATGTTAGCTCGCGTTCGTGGCGAATGGCCCGTTCGATTATTTCAACTGTCGAACCTCTTCTCCCCCGTCGGTTAGCCGCTGCCGCACACTGGATCGTCGGCTAATCACACCTAAAGATTCGTCGCATCGAACGGCTTCGGAAACAACGCCTTCATTTGAATCGTTTCCGTCTTCCCTTTCAGGTTGGAAAGAATCACCGGCACGTCGCCGCAAAACTCCCAGATGAGTTGCCGGCACGCACCGCAAGGAGGTGTCAGCGCATCCGTATCCGTCACGACCGCAATCGCGTCGAATCCGCGTTCGCCCTCGCTGATCGCCTTGAAAATCGCCACGCGCTCCGCACAAACCGTCAGCCCGTACGTCGCATTCTCCACGTTGCAGCCGCCAAAAATTCTTCCCGAAGTCGCGCGCAGCGCCGCTCCCACGCGAAAATTCGAGTACGCCGCGTGCGCATTCTCCCGCGACTGTTTTGCCGCCGCAATCAACGTATCATATTCGCTCAAGCAATCGCCTCCGCGATTCGAGGAATCACTGCTTTCAGCAGCGCAATAAATTCGTTCTTCACGCGCGCGCCGACTTCAAACACCTCTTCCGCGGTAAGCGTCTGGCCCGTCACGCCGGCCGCCATATTCGTCACGCAGGAAATTCCCAACACGCGAATTCCCGCGTGCCGCGCCGCCAGCACCTCGGGCACCGTGGACATGCCCACAAGGTCCGCCCCCAGCGTTCGGAACGAATGAATCTCGGCAGGTGTTTCGTAATTCGGGCCCGACAGCGCCAGGTAAACGCCTTCGTGCAGAGTCATTTTGAGCTTCTTCCCCGCGTCCGCAACAAAATCGCGGAACTCGGGATCATAAGCCTGCGTAATGTCCGGAAAACGTTTTCCAAACCGTTTGCTATCCGCCCCGGCTGCGAGGAAGCGCTCGTCATTCGGTCCGATTAGCGGATTTGCCCCTTGCAGGTTGATATGGTCTCGAATCGCCACCAACGCGCCTTCAGAGAAATTAAGATTGATACCCCCGGCAGCATTAGTAAGGATGACGGCCTTCACGCCCATTCGGGTAAACACGCGAATCGGAAATGCCACTTCTTTTGCGGCGTATCCTTCGTACAAATGCACGCGGCCTTTCATGCCGACAACCTCCACGCCTTCTACATCTCCAATGACGAGCGTCCCTTCATGGCCGGTCGCGGTGGATTGGGGGAAATGTGGAATCCTCGCGTAAGGAATTTTTTTCGCACCAGCAAATTCGTCCGCGAACGCGTGGAGACCGGAGCCAAGTACCAGCGCAATCTTCGGCCGTAGCTTCGTTTGCTTGTGAATGAATTTTGCGGCGGCTTCGGCCCGTTCAAATTCACCACCCGGTTTTCGAGAGGAGTTTTTCTTCGCGCTCACGACAAAATTCCTACAATCGCCGCCGATAATAAATTCGCCATGGTACCGGCCAGCATGGCGCGAACGCCGAACTTGGCCAGGTCGCTGCGCCGCCCCGGCGCCAGCGCGCCGATGCCGCCAATCTGAATCCCGATCGAACTGAAATTCGCAAAGCCGCAAAGAGCAAACGTGGCAATCGCGAACGTGCGTGGATCGAGCGCGTCCTTCATCGGTCCGAGTTGCCCAAACGCAACGAACTCATTGATCGCCATCCGCGTGCCCAACAAATTGCCGATCTGCGCCGCATGCTCCCACGGCACCCCGATTAGCCATGCTATCGGCGCGAAGATCCACCCGAAGATCGTTTGCAAACTCTCGGGAAACCACCCCATGTGCGGGACTCCATGGATACCGCCCATGATCGCGTTTAGCAACGCCAGCAGCGCAATAAAAGTGATAAGCATCGCACCGACGTTCAGCGCCAAGTGCAAACCATCGCTCGTGCCGCGCGCGATCGCACCCAATATGTTGGATTCCTTTTCCATCTGCGGCATTTCCACGCGGCCCGCTGTCAGCGGCTCTTCCGTTTCCGGCACGAGCATCTTTGCCATCAGTAGAGTTCCCGGCGCGGTCATGATCACTGCAGTCAATAGATTTTTCGGATCCGCGCCACCGACTTGAATGTACCCGGCCATCATTCCGCCGGAAATGTGGGCCATTCCGCTGGTCATCACCGTCATCAGTTCCGACTTTGTAAGTTTCGGAAGAAAGGGACGAATCGTCAGCGGAGCTTCCGTTTGACCCATGAAGATGCTGGCTGCGACGTTCAACGATTCCGCTCCGCTCGCGCCCATCACGCGCTGCATCAACCATGCCGCGCCGCGAATGATGAGTTGCATGATGCCGAGATGGTAGAGGACGGCAAAAAACGCCGCGATGAAAATAATCGTCGGCAACACCTGAAACGCAAAAGAAAAACCAAGACGCGAAAGTTCCTTGGGCAATCCGATATCGCCGAAAACAAACGCGGAGCCGGCGTACGAAAAACTCAAAAGTTTATTCGCGCCGTTTCCGAGGAATCCAAAAATCCTTCCCCCAATGCTCAACTTCAATACAAAAAAACCGAGTGCCAGTTGCAGTCCAAATCCCCAAAGAACCGTCTTCAATTTGATTGCCTTGCGGTCCGTCGAAAACGCCCAGGCCAGCCCGAGGATCACGACAATGCCGAGGATTCCCGTGAATCGTCCCATGCAATCTCCTTCTAATAATTCAACCGTTGCTCAACCGGCGCTAGACCCCAACCAATCTCCGAACCAGTTTCTTTTCCCCCGGTTGTTTTTCGCTGAAAACAAAAGCGCCGGCAATTCTCGATTTCGCTTCGCCGAGCTTTGCGTCGGAATTGTAATGGATTGTAGCGAGCGGTTCGCCTTTTTCCACGCGGTCGCCGATCCGCTTGCGAAATTCGAGCCCGACCCCGTGATCAATCTTGTCTTCCTTGGTCTCTCGCCCGCCGCCCAGCATCGCCAGAGCAATCCCAAACTCCATGCAATCCGTCGCCGCAAGAAAACCGGAAGCCGTGCTGGTGACATCGATCCGAGACTGTGCCGTCGGCAAAATCTTGTAGTCCTCCACAACACGCGCGTCTCCGCCCTGCAGTTCAATCCCCTTCCGGAATTTTCCCAGCGCCTGCCCGCTCGCCACCATGGTCTCCGCCAGCCGTCTGCCCTCCTCGACGGAGGCCGTGCGCTCCGCAAGAAAAAACATCCACGCCGATAATTCCAAACTCAAATCGCGCAAATCCTTCGGCCCGCGGCCCTTCAACACTTCGATACTCTCAATGACTTCGTTCGAGTGCCCCGCCATTCTCCCTAGCGGCTGGTCCATGTCCGTAATCAGCGCCACCGCTTTTTTCCCCATGCGCTTCGCGGTGTCCACCATCACTTCCGCGAGCATTACCGCATCCTCTTCTTTTTTCATGAACGCGCCGGATCCGGTTTTTACATCGAGGACGAGTGCGTCAATTCCTTCCGCGAGTTTCTTGCTCATGATGGACGCGCAAATCAGACCGACGTTTTCGACAGTGGACGTGGCGTCGCGCAGTGCATAAATCTTTTTATCCGCCGGCGCAATTTCCGCGGTCTGGCCGATCAAAGCCATTCCACATTCGCCGAGGATGCGGCGAAATTCCTTCAGAGAAAGCGCTGTGTTGAATCCGGGAATCGATTCGAGTTTGTCGAGCGTGCCGCCGGTGTGGCCTAGTCCGCGGCCGCTGATCATCGGCACGTTGACGCCGCCCGCTGCAACAATGGGAGCAAGAATCAAAGAAGTTTTGTCGCCGACACCGCCGGTGGAATGTTTATCCACTTTTTTCCCGGGAAGATCGGAAAGATTTACGACTTCACCGGAATAAAGCATCGCTTCTGTGAGCGAAGCGAGCTCGGAGCGGTTAAGTCCGCGAATCCATGCGGCCATGAGCCACGCGGACATCTGATAATCGGGAATTTCTCCGCGCGTGTAACCGGAAATCAGAAAATTGATTTCCTCCCGCGAGTGTTCCCCGGAGTCGCGTTTTTTTCGGATCAGGTCAACGGCGCGCATGCGTGGGTGAGCGCAGAGGAGCGTAACATTCGCTTACCAAAGCGTCAAACAGTGTAAGTTGTGGGAGAGCGCCGAGACATCACGTTGCTTCTCGCGAAAACGAGAGTCAGCCGAAAATTCCACAACGAGTACTTGTGTGCATAATAGAGAATAAGCAGATTCATTACTACCCGACAGCAATACCGCCCAGGGGTCGTCGGAGATTCCAGCTTTCACGACCGGGGAGTTGAAATGCAATCAAAAGAGCAGAAAAACAATTCCGACGCAGGCCAAGTCAAGCAGGAATTGCGGTGGGACCTCGTTGGATTCCTATTGGCGTAGGCGATTGCCATCGTCTTGATTTTCCTTCTGGATACCGGCTCGCTCACCGAATGGATTGCCAAACACAGAGAGTCCAAGATTGATGAAGTCATCGTTGCTGGCATCATACTGCTGGTTGCGCTGAGTTTCTTCTCCATTCGCAGGTGGTTGGGGCTGACCAGCCGGCTCATAAAATACGAAGAGTCGAAGCAGCACGAATATCTTTCCGACGCGGATCGGTTGAAGAAAACGCAGCGCCGCGATCTCATCGGCTTGTCTTTCGCGCTCGTAGTCGCGATCGTTTTGGTACTTCTGTTCGACACAGGATCACTTGCAGAGTGGATTTCCAAGCACAGGGAGACCAAAGTAGACGAAATAATTATCGTCTCAATTATCCTCCTGGTTGGTCTGAGCTTTTTTTGCGTGCGGCGTTGGCTGGAATTATCGCAGCAAGTCCTAAAGTATGAAGAGCTGCACAGAAAGACGAGCAAGCTCAGCCGAGAGTCTGCCCTGCTCGGCGAATTGAGCGAGTTGCTCCAGTCGTGCCTCTCTGCCGATGAAGCAAACCACCTGATCACAGACAGGGCCCAAATCCTGTTTCCTGGGACATCCGGGGCACTTTGCGTAGCCGCCAGTTCCAGGGATCTTGTTGAAGTAATTGCCAAATGGGGAGAGCCGGCTCTTGCCGAACAGCACTTTGCGCCAAAGGATTGCTGGGCATTGCGGCGCGGGCGGGTACACGTGCTAGCAGATGACCCTACGGTCTTGAGCTGCGCTCACTTAGGGCAGATTCGCCCGCATCGCTCCATGTGCGTGCCAATGATGGCGCATGGCGAGGCTCTCGGCCTTCTCTATTTGGACACCGGGCGGAACGAACAAAAACAAAACGGGCAATCGTCAGCACAGTTGTCCGAGTCCGAGCAAAAACTTGCCAGAACGTTTGCAGAACAGACGGCACTGGCACTGGCGAATTTGAACATGAGGGAAGTCCTGAGAATGCAGTCTGTCAGAGATCCTCTCACAGGGCTTTACAACCGGCGCTACATGGAAGAGTCGCTGGAACGCGAACTGCGCCGGGCAACTCGGAAGAATTCCTCAGTGGGTTTGATGATGCTGGATGTGGATCATTTCAAACGCTTCAACGACACATTCGGGCACGAGGCAGGCGATTCCGTTTTGCGAACGCTGGGAAATCTTTTCAGAACGCAGTTCAGGGGTGAGGACGTGGTATGCCGCTATGGCGGTGAGGAGTTCACCATAATTCTTCCGGAAGCTTCTCTCGAGACAACTTGCCAACGCGCAGAGGAATTGAGGGAAGCAGCTAAGAAAGATGTGGCCCAGCTTGGTGGCCAATCACTTGAGCCCGTGAGCCTGTCTATCGGGGTGTCGAGTTTTCCCACGAATGGCACAACAGGAGAGGCGCTCTTGCGGGCGGCTGATGCGGCGCTCTACAGAGCCAAGGAAAAAGGGCGAGATCGCGTAGTGGTCGCATGATGAATGGATCATATTGAGCCACATCTGGCGGCGAAATTCAGTGCAAGCGTAACTCGATAAAGTCACCAAAAGGTTAGTTGGAGAGCTTGCCGCGGATGACGGTGATAGAGGCTTTGGGCAAAGTGAAAATGGTTTGGGAATTGGCTTCGATGGTTTTGGCGGCGGGGGGAAGATTGGGGTCGGGATGGCTGTTCGGGCCGTCGTTGATCCAGACGTATTGATCGCTGCCGAAATTGATCTGTGAAATATTTCCCGAGAAAAAGGAATTATGTTTTTCTTTTGCGTTTTCGAATGAGACACGGATGGTGTGCGGATTGTTTTCGTCGCGATTGACGAGCATCAGCGACCAGTTTCCGTCGGGGCGGTGAACGGCGTAGGCGGTGACGAGAAGATTTCCTTCAGCGTCCTTGATGTCGGTGGACGCGGGAAACATTTGATGGATGCCGGAGCGATGCTGGACCCATTCGAGATTGATCATGTGCGCGGCATAGTACGGCGATGTATAGCCTTTGATTTCGTAATTTTCGTTGGAGACAAAATTCGACCAGGAGGACCAGCCGAGGCAAGTGTTGTTGACGGTCTGCGGTTGAATGGGAGAGTGGTAAAACGCGGCGCCACCGCCTTCGAAAAAGGAACCGACGTTATCGGCGAGCCAGAGCGCGGCGAAAATCGTAGTCATGGGCCCAGTAAGCGACCAAGAGAGATGATTTTCGGTGACCAGGAGCGGAACATCTTTCGGAACGCCGTCGTCGCGCCAGATTTGCATGATGCCTTTCATGAGTTGCGGCTCGCGGTAGAGATCTTTCCAGGTGATGGTGCACGGTTCGAACGGGTAGTGTTCGAACGAGACGAAAGCAAGATCGGCGAGATGGCCGTGGTCTTTTAAGTAGCCGACGAAGCGGCCCATCCAGGAGACGCGGCCTTTCGAATCGGGCCAGAGCGTGATGTCTTTGTTGACGCCTTCGAAGATGGGGCCACCGAGTTTCAACTTTGGATCGACTTTGTGGAGTGCGGCAGCCCATTGGATGTAGAGGGCGGCGTAATCTTCCGGCATGGCGTGTTTGCCGTCGGGTTCTTCGCCCATTTCGACGTAGCTGATGGGGTAGCCGCGCTTTTCGATGTAGGCGATTTGCGCGGCGGCGTCATCGGGCGTGCCGTAAAGCATCGTAACCGGAATCATGGCGGGCAGATTGTTGGTGAGGCCACTGGTGAAGAAGAGATCGAAACCAGTGTGCTGGTAATCGCCGCCGTCACGGACATCTTCAACGGAATGCCAGGGATCAATGCTTGAGGCGGTATAACTGGTCGGGCGTTCCCCACCGATCGTTACAACGGATGTGAAGTTGTTACCCAAATCCACCGTACCAAACATGATTTGCTGCATTGCGTAACCGACGCAGTTGCGAATGTCGGTGGGATCATGTTCGTCGCAGGTGTTTGAGGATTCGGTCATCAGTACGCGTACATAGCGCGAAGATACCGCGGTGTCTGCAAGTTTGAGGACCTGCTTGCCGCCCTGCGCGTTTTGAATTTTTCCGGAATCGAAAACCTTCCATTCGCCCTTGGGACCGCCGTCGAAATCGAGCGCATTGGTGCCGGCCCAATACTCAATTTGAAATATTTTCGCGAAAGGCGAAGCCCACTGAATCCAGGCAGCGTTAATCGGCTTTTCGGATTGGAGGTCGACGATGATCCATTGCGGATGGAGTGCATCCGATTCGCCGGTGAATTTGCTGGTGAGATACGGATTGCTTTTCCAGTAGAGGAGATTGGGGCCTTGCACGGGACGATCGCCGCTGGTGGCGAAACCGCGATGCGGCAAAGCGTACGAAAGAATGTACCGAATGGGAGATTTGAGTTCGGTTGCGCCGGTGAAGTAGCCGCTTTGGTGCGCAGCGTCACTCCAAGAGCCGGATGGATTCCAATGCCAGGCGGCCATGCGAAGTTCGGAGTTGTTGCGGTAAGTGATCGGCCCCCAGCCCGCGGAGAGAGACTCCTGAACGATGTGCGGAGTGTGAACGCGGTCGATGTCGCGGCGGGAAAGGACGTCGAGGGAGCTTCCGAGAGAGGAATCGGGATCGAAGGAGTTAATTTGATGAGAAGGAGTGATGTCGACGTGGACGGTGGCGGGAGATGAAACGTCCGGCGCGAATTGGGCGAAGAGGGCGCCAAAATTGAAGGTCAGCGCGAGCGCCAGGACTGCGAGTCGCACGATAGTCATGGAGGGTCTCCGAAAACGAAACGCATCATAGCACTATTCATCCGATTTAAATCTAGAGGAATACGTGGTCATGGCGTGAGCCAAGCATCGCGGTGGTCGCGAACGAATTCGTCGTCATTAAGATCCGGGTACGCTGCATAGACACGAGAGATTTCTTCGTTTTGGCCCGGGCCAAGAGATTCCTTTGGGTCAAGGCACCAAATTCCTTCGAGCAGGCCCTGACGGCGCAGAACCTCGTGGAGTCCGGCGATGCAGCCGGCAAATTTATTTGCGGCGTCAAAAAAGGCAGCGTTCGCATCGGTGACTTGCCCACTTTTCTGAATCAGTTTGGCAGAGATTGGCGCGCCGGTGAGAACCGCGCTGCATTCTTTTTGGAGCTCAACGGCGTGCTTCGTCCAGACAGACCAGTGGCCGAGGAGGCCGCCGACGATGCGGCGTTCAACGGTCCGGCCGTTGACGTGAAATTTGAATGGAGTGAGCAAGTCCATGATGATGTTGTCGTCGTTGCCGGTATAGAGAGGGATGTCGCGGCCGGACTCCGCAACGGCGCGCACGACTTCAAGAGTTTGATAACGATTGAAGGGCGCGATTTTGATAGCGGCGACGTTTTCGATTTCCGCAAATTCGCGCCAGAACTTATAAGAGAGGACGCGGCCCCCGACGGCGGGCTGAAGGTAGAAGCCGACGATGGGAAGAATTTGCGCGACGGCGCGGCAGTGCGCGAGGAGAACGGCATCGCTCGCTTCTTTCATCGCGGCAAGACTGAGGAGGCCGGCGTGGTAGCGCAAGTCCGAAAGGAGACGTGCTTCCTTCAAGGCCTGCGGCGTTTCACCACAAATTCCGCCAATACGAACCAAGGGTTCGGAGCGATGGCGGTCGGCGCGATCCATTTCTTCTGCGGCGAGTTTCAACACGGGCTCGAAGAGACCAATTTGCGGATCGCGAATGGCGAATTGCGTGGTGTGAACTCCGATGGCAAGACCGCCGCAGCCCGCGGCAATGTAATAGCGAGTGAGGGCGCGCTGGCGGCGTTCGTCGAGTTTGCGACCCGAATTTAAAGCGAGTGGATGCGCGGGAATGGCAATTCCCTGCTCCAATATTCGTTTAAGTTTTGGATCCAGTTGCGCGGTCATGTCCTTCTCATGTTTTAACAACTAAAAGCGGCCTGCGCGATCTTCGAAATGAGTGGGCTTGGCGAGCGTCTCGCCTCCGCGCATCGTCCAGTCCGCAATCCAATCGAGCATTTGCGCGAGTGGAACGCGTGGAGGGCCGAAGAGGTCGCGAGACTTCTGAGAATTACTCAGGAGCGCATCCGGAGCTTCCACCCCTTCGAACTGAACGGACTTCCTAAAACGATCGGCGAATTCTTGCGCGACTTTGCGCACGCTCAGGAGTTCCTGACCGGCGATGTTGATGACGAAAGGCGGCGACGAAGCGTGGGCGAGCGATTGCAGGCTCATGGCGTTGGCGTCGCCCTGCCAAATAGCGTTGAGATAGCCCATGGAAAGCGCGACCGGTTTCCCGGAGAAGACGCGCTGCGCGATATCCACGAGGACGCCGTAACGAAGTTCCGTGGCGTAGTTGAGGCGAATGATGGAAACAGGAATGTGCAGAGCGCGACTGAAGTACTCGAAGATTCGCTCGCGGCCGAGACAACTCATAGCATATTCGCCGACAGGATGGAGAGAGTCCGTTTCGCGTGAGCCGGCTTTCGAAACAGGAGTAAGGCCATACACATTGCCGGTGGAGAACGCGACGATTCGGCTCTTGGAAAATCTTTCGCAGACGAGGCCGGGAAGATAACTGTTCATGGCCCAAGTGAGAGCTTCCTGCCCGGTAGTGCCAAATTTCATGCCGGCCATGTAGACGACGTTCGGTGCGTCGGGAAGAGCGGCAAGAGAGCTACGGTCGAGCAAGTCGCAGCGGATGGTTTCCACGCCCCAGGAGTTGAGTTGCCCTTCCAAGTTGTAAGATGAGAACCGGGCGACGCCAATAACGCGGCACGAACTGCGAGCCGCCTCGGATGCGCGCTTGGCCATTCGCGCGAGGGTAGGACCCATTTTTCCGCCAACGCCGAGGACAAGGATGTCCCCTTCGAGAGCTGCAAGGGAACGAATCGTTCGTTCGTCGGGCTCACTCAGCAAGCCGCCGAGGGCGGCGACGTCGCGGATTGAATTTTCATTCCGTGAAAGCATGGGAAAAATCCCAAATGCAAAGGTTAATGCGTGATTGTACTTGAACGCAGCTAGAATTGGCGGCGGCGATTTGATTCGAAACGGCGCGACGACACCCCGTTTGCGGAGTAATTCATTCGATGGAAATGCGGAAGATGACTAAGGCGGACATTCCGGGAGGAATGCGCCTGAAGGATCTGGCGGGATGGAACCAGACGAGCGCGGATTGGGCGCGATTTTTAGAAGCGGGCGAAGAGGGATGCTTTGCCATAGAACTCGATGGCGCGATTCGCGGGACGGCGGCGACCATCAAATACCAGGGGCGACTTGCGTGGGTCGGAATGGTGCTGGTTGATCCGGAGTATCGCGGGCGAGGAATTGGAACGAAGCTGCTGGAACGATGCATCGAATATCTCGATGCGATTCGAATTCCATGCATCAAGCTGGATGCGACGCCGCTGGGAAAACCAATTTACGAAAAGCTGGGATTTGCGACGGAATACGAGATTGAGAGATGGACGCTGAAGCGCGCAGGTAACGATCCGGCGCGTGACGAATCGGCGCGTTCGAACCAATCGATGCCTGCTCCGCTGCTGGAGCACGTTTTGAAAGCGGATCGCGAAGTGTTTGGAACGGACCGAATTACGCTATTGCGATCCGTGCATCATGATGCGCCGCTGTTCACCGATGGCGTGTGGAATGCCGGCGGGATGGAAGGATATGCATTTGGAAGGCGCGGCTCGTTCGCGGATCACCTTGGGCCATGGATCGCAAAGGATGGCGAAACAGCGCGAAGAATGCTGGAAGGATTTTTGGAGCGTTCGACGCGCGAAACGGTGGTGACGGACTGCATGAAAGCAAATCCTTTCCTGAAACATTTGCTGGAGTCTTTCGGGTTCGAGTATTCTCGACCGCTCACCAGAATGTTTCGGGGACAAAACGGTCATCCCGGACGGCCGGAGCTGGTCTGCTCGATTCTGGGACCGGAGTTTGGATAGGATACGGCGGCATTGAAGCGGGACGGGAGCTTGCATGAGTGTATTGCCGATTCTTCGGCTGGGAACGGTAAAAGATGTGGCGCGCTTTCAGGAGCATGTGCGCTCACTGGGATTGACGATTCCGTGTGACAGTGAGTTGCGAACCGGAGAAAATTCGCCACTGCGTGCGCCGCTATCGCGAGGGGCAATCAAAATTAGCAACCGAATCGCGGTCCAGCCGATGGAAGGATGGGACGGCACTCCCGACGGAAACCCAAGCGAGCACACGATTCAACGATGGAGAAAATTTGGTCGGAGCGGCGCAAAGCTTATTTGGGGAGGTGAAGCGGTTGCGGTTTCGCACGAGGGCCGCGCGAATCCGAATCAACTTGTGATTGCCGTGCATACGAAAAAAGGACTGGCGGAATTGCGCAAGGTCCTGGTTGAAGAGCACCGTCAAGCGGCAGGTTCAGATGCGGGACTGCTCATCGGATTGCAACTGACACATTCGGGGCGATACTGCCGGCCGAACCGGCACGACAAGCCAGAGCCGAAAATTTTGTACAGGCATCCGATTCTGGATAGAAAATTGGGGCTGCCGAGCGATTATCCATTGCTGACGGACGCGGAGATTGAAGGAATTCTCGAGCAATTCCACGACGCCGCAAAGATCGCGGAAGAGTTGGGATTCGATTTTGTTGATATTAAGCACTGCCACGGGTATTTGGGTCATGAATTTCTGAGCGCGCATACGCGAGAAGGAAAATTCGGCGGCACGCTGGACAATCGTACGCGGTTTCTGCGCGAGATCGTGCATGCGATACGCATGATCGCGCCGCAGCTGGCGATTGGCGTGCGGCTTTCCGCGTTCGATACCGTGGGCTATCGCCCCGATCCTGCGCAATCGTCGAACGGCAAGTTGGGGCCGGGGATTGCCGAAGCGCACGACCACTTGATTCCCTACCGCTGGGGATTCGGCGTGGACCCGCTGCATCCCACGCAGATTGATTTGACGGAAACAATTCAGTTCCTGACTTTACTGGAAGACCTAAGAATTTCCTTGGTCAACATTACCGCGGGCAGTCCTTATTACAATCCGCACATTCAGAGGCCGGCGTTGTATCCACCGTCGGATGGATACCAGCCAGCGGAGGATCCGCTGGTCGGCGTGGCGCGGCAGATGAACGCGACGCGGCAATTGAAGGAGCGATTCCCGAACCTCGTTTTTGTCGGCACCGCGTACAGTTATTTGCAAGATTTTTTGCCGAACGTGGCGCAGGCTGCCGTTGGTGAAGGATGGGTGGACGTGGTGGGCATGGGCAGAATGATTTTGACTTATCCGGAACTGCTGCGCGATGCGAGCGAAGGAAGGCCCGTCGAACACAAGCGGATTTGCAGGACGTTCAGCGACTGCACGACCGCGCCGCGGAAGGGTTTGCCCTCGGGATGCTATCCGCTGGACCCGCTTTACAAAAATTCGGAGTTGGCCGAACAGCTGAAAATGGCGAAGGCGAAGCGATGAAACTCGGAGAGATTGTTCAGCGGCAGAAGATAGGCCGCAAAGTCGAAGGAATTGCGGCGGCACTCTTGCCGTTTGAAGCGGACGGGCGAGTGGCTGTGGAGGCGTTTCAGAATCATTTGCGCGCCACGCATCGGGCGGGACTCACGAACGCCGTAAACATGGACACGGGGTATGTGAATTATCTCAGTGAAAACGAAAAGCTGGATGTGTTGCGCTGGACGCGGGAGGCGTTGGGGAGTGGCGTGCCGTTTGTGGCGGGCGCGTATATCGAAGGGCAGGAAGGCGAAGCCGTTTCTCTGTATCGAAAACAAATGGACGCGATTGTCTCGCACGGCGGAATTCCGATTTTGTTTCAGACGAGCCGGCTGCACGGGAAAAGTTCGGCGGAAAAAGGGGCGATTTATGTGGCTGCGAGCAAAGGTTATTCGCGCGTGCTGGCGTTTGAATTAGGAAAAATGTTTGCGCCGAACGGAGAGATTTTTGACGAAGAGACGGTGCGGCGGTTGATGGAGATTCCGGAAATCAAGGGGATGAAACATTCTTCGCTGGACAGACTGGTTGAACTTGGGCGCCTTGCGCTGCGCGATGCGCACCGGCCGGACTTCCGCATTTACACTGGCAACGATTTGGGCATCAACATGATGGAGTACGGTTCCGATTATTTGCTGGGGCTGGCAACGTTTGCGCCGGAGAAATTTGCCGAGCGCGACCGGCTGTGGGAAGCTGGCGATCCTGCCTATTATGCGCTTTCCGATGCGTTGCAGTATCTGGGAGACGTGGCATTTCGCGAGCCGGTACCCGCGTACAAACATTCTGCCGCGATCTTTCTGCACATTACAAAAAGAATTCCCAGCGATTTGCCTCATCCGAAAAATACGAGGCGGCCAGCGTGGGAAGCAGAGATGCTTCGGGACTGCGCGCGGCGTTTGGGCTACTGAAGCAAATTTTGGCACGAGACTGGCGGGCGATTCATGAACGAAGCAAATTCGAGAAAGATATTTTACGGTTGGTGGGTTGTCGCGGCGGCGTTCCTGAATCTTTTTTTCGTGGTGGGAATTATTTTTTATGGATTTCCGGTGTTTTACGCTTCGTTCGTGGAATCGTTGGGGTTCACGCGCGCGCAGGTCACGCAGGGATTTTTTCTTGGATTTTTGATTATTGGATTGCCATCGGGTTTTCTGGCGGGGGCGATTATTGATCGCATCGGTGCTCGCTGGGTGATTATGACGGGCGCGGGGCTGGTGGGGCTTTCTCTTTTGTTAATGGCGCGGATGACGAAGTTGTGGCAGTACGAAGCGCTGTGCGTGCTGGAGGTACTGGGATATGTGTTCGCCGGGCCGCTCGCGAACCAAGTGCTCGTGGCGAGATGGTTCCGTGCGCGGCGCGGCCAAGCGATGGGGTACGCGTATTTGGGATTGGGCGCGGGTGGAGTTGTCTCGCCGATGCTGGTGAATTATTTGATTCGAGCGCTTGGGTGGCGGCACGCATTGGAGTTTGTGGCGTTGTTGCTTGTGGCCATGCTTTTTCCGGTGGGAATTTGGATCACGCGGTCCACTCCGGAAGAACGCGGATTGCGGCCGGATGGCGAGGTTGGCGCGGAAACCGGAAATACGGCGAGCGCGACGACAGATTCGCGTGGAGTCGCGGAAGCGGTGCAGACGAAAAACTTCTGGCTCATCCTGCTTGGCTCGACACTGGCAATTGGCGCCATCGGCGGAGTGATTCAGCATTTTATTTTGTTTCTGAAAGATTGCGGGTACGAAGCGAGTGCGGCTTCACGATTTTTCACCGGATTGCTGGCAGCAAGTTTGGCGGGGCGCGTGCTCGTCGGGTATGCGGCGGATCGCTTTCGAAAGAAAGATACGATGGCGTTGTTTTATTTATCGGTAGGGCTGTCTGTGTTGTTGCTTGGGGCGGCGCAGCAGCCGGCGATGGCGTGGACGTTTGCGATCGTTTTCGGATTTTCGATGGGCGCGGATTACATGTTGATTCCGCTGGTGACGGCGGAGTGCTTCGGAACCGCGGCGCTCGGGAAATTATTGGCGCTCATCATCATGGGATACTCGCTGGGACAATGGGGATTGCCGTGGGTGGTGGGAAAGATATTTGATGCGCGGCACAGCTACGATCTGGCGTGGAAAGTTATGGCGGCGGCGGGCGTGCTTGGCGCAATCACGGTGTATGCCGTGTCGCCCGGAGAGAAAAGGCCGTAGTGTAGAAAACTTTAGACGGGCGGCGCGTCGTCGGCTTCGAAGGAAGCGAGTTGTTCTTCCCAGGTGAGCGAGGGCGTTTGCAGGAGGCGGACGCAGCGGTTCCAGCGGAGAATGGCGTCGTCGTTTCCGGTGGGGCGAATTTTTTCGGCTTCGCCGAAATTTTGCAATGCGCGTTCGAAGAGCGGAAGCAGCGTATGCGGCTCTTGGCCGATGCTAAGCCGAGCTTTGGCGCGGCGTTCATAGAGGATGCCGGTGTAGTAGAGGCGTTCGTAGGGGTCCGCGAGTTTCTGGAAAATTTCTTCGACTTCGCCATAGCGATCGGAGGCGCAGCCCGTGAATTGGTCCGTGATGGAAAGTCCGAGCAGGCGGAGCGCGAGTTGTTGTTTGGGGTCGACGGCGAGAATGTCACGGCAAATGGATTCGGATTCTTCAGGTTCGTTGAGGTAGCGGTAGAGTTCGACTTTGGCGAGAGCTTCGGCGATGCCGGCGCGGGAGATGGATTTGAGTTGGTAGTTCATGAAGACCTCCAAGCAAGTCGCGCACGCTAAAGCGTATGCTAAGTACCGCGAAGTTTGCGGAAAAGCATGGTAACCGGGTCGTAGAATTCGTCAACGACGCGCTCCTTGAGCGGAATGATGGCGTTGTCGGTGATGTGAATTTCTTCGGGGCAGACTTCCGTGCAGCATTTGGTGATGTTGCAGTAGCCGATGCCGAGCTCGTTTTTCAGCAACGCGGTGCGGGAAACGCCATCGAGCGGATGCATTTCGAGGCCGGCGGCACGGACGAAAAAGCGCGGGCCGCCGAAGGATTCATGTTTGGCGTGATCGCGGAGAACGTGGCAGACGTTCTGGCAGAGAAAACATTCAATGCACTTGCGAAATTCCTGAACGCGGTCCACATCGCGTTGATCCATTTTCCATTCGACATTCGGGCGCGGCTGGAACGCGGGAATTTTCTTGTTGACCTTGTAATTCCAGGAAACGTCGGTGACGAGATCCTTGATGACGGGAAAGGCTTTGAGAGGCGAGACCGTGATGGGCTCGTCCAGCGGAAGAGAGTCCATGCGCGTTTTGCAGGTGAGGCGCGGGCGCCCATTCACCTCGGCGGAGCAGGAGCCGCATTTGGCGGCTTTGCAATTCCAGCGGACAGCGAGATCGGGCGATTGATGAGCCTGGATGGAGTGCAGCGCGTCAAGAATGACCATGCCAGGAGCGAGCGGGACGCGATAGTCGACCGCTTTGCCGCCGGAATTATCGCCGCGAAAGACGCGGAGGATTGCGTCGGCCATATTATTTTTTCTCCTCCAGCAACTGCTTTAATTCAGCCGGAATTTCGGGAACGGGGCGTTCGTGCAACGTCATTGTGCCGCCTTCGTTCACGATAATGTTGTTTTTCTTTTCCCAGAGCGGATCGTAATTCGGGAAGTCAATGCGGCTGTGAGCGCCGCGGCTTTCCTTGCGAGCGAGCGCGGAGCGCGTGACGGCTTCGGAGATGAGCAGCATGTTTTTTAAGTCGCGGGTGAGATGCCAGCCGGGATTGAACAAGCGCGAGCCGTCAATTCGAACGCGGGCGAGCCGAGGTCTTAGAACGTCAAGTTGTGAGAGGGCTTTTTTGAGATCGTCTTCGTTGCGGAAGATGCCGACGAGATTTCCCATCGTTTCCTGTAAGTCGTGATGGATAGCGTAGGGGAATTCGCCATCGTTGCGTTCAAAGGGAGCGAGCATTTCGCGCTCGGCTCCCGCAAGCTGAGAAAAATCAAGATTGGTTGCAGAAGAGCGATTCGCAAATTCGGCGGCGGATTTTCCGGCGCGTCGGCCGAAAACCAGAAGATCGGAGAGCGAATTTCCGCCGAGGCGATTCGAGCCATGCAGACCTGCCGCGGCTTCACCTGCGGCGAAAAGGCCAGGAACTGTGGATGCGGCTGTTTCGGCTTCCACGCGAATGCCACCCATCATGTAATGGCACGTGGGGCCGACTTCCATGGGGCCTTTGGTGATGTCCACGTCGGCGAGTTCTTTGAACTGGTGATACATGCTGGGAAGTTTCTTCTTCACATACTCAGCGGGCTTGTGGGAGATGTCGAGGAAAGCGCCGCCGTGTTCGGTACCGCGCCCTTCGCGGACTTCGGTGTAGATGGAGCGAGCTACGACATCGCGCGTGGAAAGTTCCATGCGCTTGGGATCGTACTTTTCCATGAAGCGTTCGCCGAGTTTGTTGCGGAGAATGCCGCCCTCGCCGCGAACGGCTTCGGTGACGAGAAGTCCCTGCACTCCCGGCGGCCAGACCATCCCGGTGGGATGGAACTGGACAAATTCCATGTCCATCAGTTCGGCGCCGGCTTCGTAGGCTAGAGCCATGCCGTCGGCGGTGTACTCCCAGGAATTCGAAGTGACGCGCCAGGCTTTGCCAATGCCTCCGGTGGCGATAACAATGGATTTTGCCTTGAAGGCGACGAAGCGGCCTTGTTCGCGCCAATAGCCGAAAGCGCCCGCGATGCGATCGCCGTCTTTGAGGAGACGCGTAACCGTGCACTCCATGAAGACATCGATACCTAGTTGGACGCCGCGGTCTTGCAGGGTGCGGATGAGTTCGAGGCCGGTCCTGTCTCCGACGTGGCAAAGACGCTTGAAGGTGTGACCGCCGAACGCGCGCTGGAGAATGTCGCCGGTGGGAGTGCGATCGAAAAGCGCGCCCCATTGTTCAAGTTCGCGAACGCGATCGGGCGCTTCCTGCGCGTGAAGCTGCGCCATGCGCCAGTTGTTCAGAAATTTTCCGCCGCGCATGGTGTCGCAGAAGTGCGTGCGCCAGTCGTCTGCTTTGTCCACGTTGGCCATGGCAGCAGCGATGCCGCCTTCGGCCATGACGGTGTGCGCTTTGCCGAGAAGCGATTTGCAAACGAGACCGACGCGGGCGCCTTGTGCAATGGCTTCAAGTGCGGCACGAAGACCAGCGCCGCCAGCGCCGATGATCAAAACATCGTGTTCGTGGGTTTCGTAATTTACGGTCACAGGAGTCGAAGGTCCTTGAAAACGCCAACTTTGAGCATGCGGATGTAGAAATCGGTGAAGCCGACGGAGATAAGGCTGGACCAGGCCCAAACCATGTGGCGCTCGTTTAGCACGGTGAGAAAACTCCAAGCGGAATGGCGCGGGGGGCCGAAGGTGGAGCAGGAGAAGCAATCGAGCTTGCCACCAACAATGTGGCGGAGTGAGTGACAAGAGAAAGTGTAAAGAGTGAGAAGGCAAACGTTGACAAGCATGATCACGGTACCGAGGCCGACGCCGAATTTGCCGCCAAAGTTGAACGCTTTGAAGACGTCGTACCACAGAAAGCAGAGGAAGAGGATGGCGAGATAAAGAAAATAGCGATGAACGTTTTGCAGGATGAAGGGGAACGAAGTTTCGCCACGATAGTTCTTGCGGAAGCCGGGTTCGCCCACAGTACAGGCGGGCGGATCGAGAAAGAAAGCGCGATAGTAAGCTTTGCGGTAGTAGTAGCAAGTGGTGCGGAAGCCGAGCGGGGCGCCGAGGATGAGTATGGCGGGAGAAAATCTCCACCAACTGAAGGAAAGAAGCGGCGAATAAAATGGAGAGAGATACGGTCCCCACTCGTAGAACTTACCTTCGATAGCACGGAGTGTGGCGTAAATGCCGAATCCGCCGAAGAGAATAATGACGGGAAGGAGTTCGAGCCACCATGCATCGCGTCGTTGCGTTTCGCCCAGTTGTGTGGTGCGAGTAGGAGCAGGAGAAGAGGCCATTTGTACCCCAGGATGACGGGGACTAGGTTAATCAGGAAAGTCTAATTTGCAAATAGAGAAATTTATTGATGGAAATGTGAGTGCAGGGAGATATGACGGCGGTGTAATGACGGCGGTGATATACTGCCGCGTCAAACCGGGTAACGCCAGATAGCAGCAACCAGAAACCACTGATGGAAACTTACGACCTACTTGTGATTGGCTCGGGGCCGGCGGGACAGCGGGCAGCTATTCAAGCGTCAAAATTCGGAAAGCGCGTCGCGCTCATCGAAAAGATGGAAGTGGTGGGCGGCGCGGCGATCAATACGGGCACGATTCCGAGCAAGACGATGCGGGAAGCTGTGCTGCATCTTTCCGGATTCTATTGGCAAAGCATTTACGGCGTGAACTACCGCGTGAAGGAACCGATCACGATGGCGGACTTGTCCTTCCGCGCACAGCATGTGATCAAGACCGAGATTGACGTGACGCGGGCGCAGCTTTCGCGGAACGGGATCGAAGTGCTGAACGGCGTGGCGAGTTTTATTGATCCGAACAAAATCAGAGTGGTGAGTTCGCGCGGACAATCGGAATATCAGGCCCAGGACGTTATAATCGCGACGGGAACGAAGCCGGCAATGTCGCCGCTGGTGCCGTTCAACAACCGGACGATTATCAACAGCGATCAAGTTTTGCAAATGCCGGAAATTCCGAAGACGCTGATCGTCGTAGGCGGCGGCGTAATTGGCGTGGAGTATACGTGCATGTTCGCCACGCTCGGCGTGCGCGTGGTGTTGATCGAGAAGCGGCCTCGGCTGCTGGAATTTGCGGATGCGGAGATGGTCGAGGCATTGTCGTACCACTTGCGCGACCGGCGCGTGACCATGCGGCTGAACGAGGAAGTGGAAAGCGTGGAGGAGTTGCAGGACAAAACAGTTGTGGCCAATTTGAAGAGCAAGAAAAAAGTGAATGGCGACGCGCTGCTGTATGCGGTTGGACGGCAAGGGAATGTGGACGAGCTGAATTTGGCGGCGGCCGGCCTGGAAGCGGATGCGCGCGGCAGAATCAAAGTGGATGCGGACTATCGCACAGCGCAGCCCCATATTTATGCGGTTGGAGACGTAATAGGATTTCCCAGCTTGGGTTCCGTCTCGATGGAACAAGGAAGAATCGCGGCGGCGAATGCGGCCGGAATCAAAATCCATTCGAATCCGGCGCATTATCCGTACGGAATTTATACAATTCCGGAAATCTCGTTTATCGGGCAGACGGAAGATCAATTAACCGACGCGGGCGTGCCATACGAAATTGGAATTGCGTATTTCCGTGAGATTGCGCGCGGGCAGATTCGCGGCGACACGACGGGGCGATTGAAATTAATTTTCAGCCCGGACACAAAACTGTTGCTGGGAGTGCATATTATTGGCGAGGGCGCCTCGGAACTTTTGCACATCGGGCAAGCGGTGCTGGCGCTCAAAGGAACCGTGGAATATTTCGTGGACACGGTTTTCAACTATCCGACGCTGGCGGAGTGTTATAAGGCGGCGGCGTTCAACGGGTTGAATAAGCTGGCAAACGTGTAACGATGGTGCGCGAGGTTTGGAAGGAAATGGAAGGCGGGCGATGGGGAAGCTAGCCGGGGTCCATGTAGTGCAGCATATTTCGGCGGGATTGGTGGAAAACAACCGCGTCGTGGGAGGCGTGCGTGCCTTCCCCGAAAAAGGCGCAGCGCATGACGCGCTGCTTTCGATGCCGGCAAATGATATTGCGGTGACGATTGCAGAGCAGGTGAAAGCGATTGCCAAAGGCGAGAAATTAGACGCGGTGGGAATCGGATTTCCGGGAATCATTCGCAATGGAATTGCGGAAGAATCGCCGAACTTGCAGCAGATGAAGGGATTTGAATTGCAGAAAGCGGTGGAAGCCGCGCTGGCGAAGGCGGGGACGAAAATTCCCGTAGGACTTTTCAACGATGCGGACGCGACAGCGGCGGGAATTGCAGCGACCCGCGGTGTCCTGCACAAATTGAATCGCGTCTGGGCAATTGGAAACGGCGTCGGCTACGGAAGATTTCCGTGGAGCGAAGGAGTGTGGGAGGGCGGTCACTCTGTGGTGACGCTCGATCCAAAGGAAAAATTCTGCGGCTGCGGCGGCGTGGGCCACTTGGAAGGAATTCTTGGCTACCGCTCGATGAGAATGCGGTTTCTGGACATGGAGCCGGAAGAAGTTTTTGAGAATGCGAAGGCGGGCGACGCACGATGCGCTGAGTTTGTGATGCAATGCCATCGCGCGCTGGCGGCGGCATCGGCGACCTCGATTCATATGGCGGGCCCTGGGCCGTTTTATTTGACGGGGCCTAACGCAGGATTTTTGGACGTGGGGTTGCTGGACCGGATCGTTCATGAAATGGTGAGGATGAGCCCGCTGCAGGGGAGCCGGTTCGAATGGATTCCCCAGAATGATGAGCTCGGCGTGATTGGCGCAGCGGTGAACGCGGAACGTGCATTGCACGGGCACTGAGCGCAACCCAAGAACTTTGCAAACACTCAATCAATTCAGCGATTGATCTGGGAAGGCAATTGCGTTTCCTGCGCGGCGATCACGCGCCAGCCGCCCGGCACATTCACGTAAACGTGAAGAACACGCAACTGGCGGATGAAAGGTTTGCCCAGGCTGGTGCCGCGCTCGGTGAGGAGACTGGAGACGGAGGCAACGTCACGGTAGATCCTGACTTGAACGTCCGAGCAGTGAACAAAATCATAGGTGACGGTCGAGGTTTGAATTGCCCGGATTTGCTTCGCCTTGTTCAAAACCTCACCGTACCAATTGACACCGGAAAAGTCGTCGGAATAGGCGGCATTAAAGAAAGTTGAATTGCCAAGCTGCAGCGCCCGCGCATTTTGTCGCTCCAAATTCACCAGCTCCGTTGTTTGCGTGTCCGCTTGTGCCGCCGCGCGCTCTGCCATGATTTGCTGGCGGCTCTTTTCCTGGGCACAAGCCATTCGGGAGGCGAGAAGAGTCAGTGTCATAGACAGAGCCAGGAAGCAGGCAAAGCGTTTCATCTACGCCTCCGAAAAAAAAGTGAAGGAACAAGATTGGAGAATGGCAACTCCAGTGTCGCCTAGCGTACTATAGCTGCCTCGACATAGGGCATTAGAACCAAGGAGAGTGTAATCGTGAATGCAACAAGCCATTCGAGAAGACAATTCATCGCGGGAAGCACAAGCGCTGGCGCGCTGCTGGCGGCAGCGAATTATTTGCCATTCCGGCTGCCATTCCTCGGGGAGGCACCACAAGATTCTCGAATCGCGTCGACTCCGATTGTGGACAAGGGTTTTGCGTCCGTACGAAAAATCGGAAATGGGCTGTACGCGACGATTTCCGATACGTCGAAGGGGCTGCAGACCATGTGTAACGGCGGCTTCCTTGTGGGAAGGGACGGCGCGCTGCTGGTGGAAGGATTCGTGAGCCCCGCCGGGGCGGCATTCCAGATTGAGACGGCGAAATCCATAACGCAGGTTCCCATCCAAGGCGCGCTGGATACGCACTACCACTTCGACCACTCGATGGGAAATTCGGTGTACGGAGCACATGGGATTCCGCTGTGGGCGCATGCGGCGACGGCGAAAAGAATTTATTCAGAGTATGGGCCGTGGCAGACCATGGAGAAAAGCGCGGTTACGGCTCCGCTCGAAAAGATGCTGACCAATGCAAAGTCGGAACTCGCAAAAAAACATTTGCAGGGCGATTTGGCTACGCTCGGAAATCTATACGCGATGGTGAATGCCTCCCAACTGAGCCTGCCGAATCATCCGATCGATCCCGCGAAGGGGCCGATGAAGCTTGATCTGGGCGGACTGACGGCGGTGATTGAGCATTACCCGGGACATTCCGGCACGGACATGATTGTGCGAGTGGCAGACCAGAACGTGGTTTACGCAGGGGATTTGCTCTTCAACGGAATTTTCCCAGTGACGTTTGACGCGCAAGCGACCGTTTCCGGATGGCGTTCGACATTGAAGACGTTTGCGTCGTGGGACAAGGACACGCTGTTTGTCCCGGGCCATGGGCACCTTTGCGGACAAGAAGGAGTTGCGATGTTGCGCTCGGCCTTCGATGACATCGAAGAACAGGCGATGAAACTGTACAAAGCGGGAGTGCCTGTGGAAGAGGCGCAGCATCAATATGTTGTGCCGGAGAAATTTTCGAAACTATCCACGTTTACCTGGGGATTTTCAATCGGCCCGACTATCCAAAAGATGTACAAGGAATGGGACGCGAAGAAGTAAATTTGAAAACTGACGAATCTGCGTCAACCACGCGCAGATATCACTTTCACCAACCACGCAGCGCCACTAAGACTTCGGTCTTTGCGGCGCGGAGGCTGGATCGCGACGGGAGAGTTCGAGCGCGACGACGCGCATCTCTTCGTGAATGAGGCCGTTGGTAGCGAGCACGACGGGACCGCCAAGATGATAAGGCTTGTCGTGAAAATCGGTGGTCTTTCCGCCGGCTTCTTCGACGAGCAGAACTCCCGCGGCGGTATCCCAGCGCTTTAAGCCAAATTCCCAGAAGCCGTCGAATCGGCCAGCAGCCACGCTGGCGAGATCGAGCGCGGCAGAGCCGTCGCGACGGACGCCATGCGAGCGAAGCGTGAAATCATAATAGTAGTGAATGTTCGGGCTGGATTGGCGTTTGTGAACAGGAAAACCGGTGCAGAGAAGGCTGGTCGAGAGAGTGGAAATCTTTGAGACGGAGATTTTGTTGCCGTTGAGAGTTGCGCCCTCGCCACGAGCGGCGGCGTAGAGTTCTTCGTAAATCGGATTGTAGACGACTCCGACAATTACCTCGTGATGGTGTGCCAGAGCGATAGAAACGCAGAAGCAGGGATAGCCGTGCGCGAAATTGGTGGTGCCATCGAGTGGGTCAACGTGCCAGCGGTATTCGGCTTCGTGATCTTTGCCAAGGCCTTCTTCGGCGGCGATGGCATGTGTGGGGAAATACTTTGAAAGGCGATCGACGATGGCCTGTTCGCTGCGCTTGTCGGCTTGTGTGACCAGGTCCACGTCACCTTTGTATTTGATTTCCGGTGGGCGGGCGTATTCCTCGCGGAGAATTTTTCCGGCTTCGCGTGCAGTTTCGATGGCAACTTCGAGATAGGCCTTTGTCATGGACACTTCTACTTTAGCATCAGCGAAGCAGTCTCACGCAGGTCCGACTCAAACCCCCACGCTCGACGAATCCGCACGCCAGGCATACCTGCTTATCCTTCCAAAGCCTCTAACTCCCGCAATTCAAGACACTTATTAGTTCCCAATTGACAAACAGTACCAATAGGCTATGCTCGTGCTGATATCGCAGGGATTTCTTCCCGCCAAAGAGATATGCGTTCGCGCTGGGAATTCCTTCCAAATCTTCCCTCCGCACCCCGCCCGACCCGTTTACTCTCCTGTAAACATCCAGTTTCCGCTAAGTCTTTTCCTTCCAGTGCCTTGCGTATACTTGCGCAACCCATTGATTCAAGGCCACTTACGCGCCCTGTGTTTTCAATAACTTGCGCACTCTTTGACCTGAATGAAATCGTCATCCCTTTTCTTTTCAAGGCGTTGCGCACCGTTCGGGAAAAACACCGGGGTGGCATCACTCCGAGCGCCGTCGAAATCGGTCTTGCGGCTAGGTGGTATAGTACGCCGATTTCCGAAACGGGGATTTGGGGAGGCTGAGGATGCTGGATCGGCGGGAGTTCATGAGGGCATGCACGGGGATGGGGCTGGCGGGGACGCTGTTGCCGGGCGTGCTTTGGGCACAAGCACAGGCCGAAGGCGCGAAGAAAATCACAAAAGAGATGATTGAGAACGCAGCCTCGATCGCGGACGTCCCCATTTCGGATGAATACAAGGAGATGATGCTGGAGAACCTAAACGATCAGGCAAAGGGATACGAAGAGATTTACAAGCTGCACATGCCAAATTCAGTCGAGCCGGCGCTAATTTTTGATCCGGTTCTCTCTTCGACGAAATTTGAAACAGAAAAGCGGCCAATGCGGATTTCGGTGCCAACGAAAAGCTGGGCGACCGATGTGCCGAAGAGTTTGGAAGAGCTGGCATTTGCAAGCGTGCGTCAACTCGCGGAGTTGATGCGCACAAAAAAGATTTCATCGGTGGCGCTGACGGAGATGTATTTGCAGCGGCTCAAGAAATACCACGCGACCCTCAAGTACGTGGTGACTCTGACGGAAGAGCGCGCAATGGCACAAGCGAAAAAGGCGGATGCGGAAATTGCCGCGGGAAAATATCGCGGCCCCCTGCACGGAATCCCGTGGGGCGCGAAGGATTTGTTGGCGACGAAGGGATACAAGACGACATGGGGAGCAGCTGGATTTGAAAATCAAATGATTGACGAAGACGCGACGGTGGTCCAGCGGCTAGACAAAGCGGGCGCGGTGCTCGTGGCGAAATTGACGCTCGGCGCTCTGGCGCAAGGAGATGTCTGGTTCGGCGGAGTGACGCGGAATCCGTGGAACCCGAAGCAAGGATCGAGCGGCTCTTCGGCGGGGCCGGCTTCAGCGACAGCGGCGGGATGCGTCGCGTTCAGCATCGGTTCGGAAACGCTGGGGTCGATTTCGTCGCCTTCGACGCGATGCGGATGCACGGGATTGCGGCCGACGTTTGGGCTGGTGCCTCGAACGGGTGCGATGGCGCTTTCATGGAGCATGGACAAGCTCGGGCCGATTTGCCGGACGGTAGAAGATTGCGCGCTGGTGCTAAATGCGATTTACGGCCGCGACGGGAAAGATCGCACCGTGCAGCCGGCGGCGTTCAATTGGGATGCGAATCTGGATTGGAAGAAACTGCGAGTCGGATACGTAAAAGCCGCATTCGAGCCGCCAAAGGAAGAACAGCCGGAAGCCGCAAAAGAAGAGCCGGCAAAAACACCCGAAGAACAGAAGAAGCGCGATGAGCAGAAAAAACGGCGCGAGGCGGCGCAAGCGCGCGCGAAGTACGACCGGAAATATCTGGAAGCGACGCTCGCAAAATTGAAAGAGATGGGCGTGGAGCTCGTTCCCGTGGAGCTGCCGAAATTTCCTTACGACGCGATTACAGCGATGTTGACGGCGGAGTCCGCGGCGGCGTTCGACAATTTGACGCGGACCGGCCGGGACAAACTGCTGACTTCTCAGAAGGATTACGACTGGCCGAACACGTTTCGCTCCGCGCGGTTTATTCCCGCGGTGGAATACATTCAAGCGGCGCGAGCGAGGACGATGTTGATGGAAGCGATGGCAAAAGTGTTTGAGGACATTGATGTGATTGTGACGCCGTCAGGCGGGCCGCAACTCGTTTGCACGAATTTGACGGGGCATCCTGCAGTCATTTTGCCAAACGGTTTTCGCGGAGAGGACGCGCCGAAACCAATTTCGGACGACGCAGGCGATTTTGCCAATTCCGGCGGTCCGGGCACGCCGACGAGTCTGACGTTTTTGGGGAAATTGTTCGGTGAAGCAGATTTACTTGCATTTGCGCGGGCGTACCAGGAGGCAACCGGATTTCATTTGAAGCATCCTGAATTGCAAAACGCATGACAAAAACTTAGCCAAGAGTGGCAAAGCTACTCTTTGCCCATGTAGTAGTTCTTCCGGTGGCGGACTTTGTAATCGCCGAGGACGTTGACTTCGATGTTGCGCAGCGAATCGGCGGGGCCGCGCGGATTCGGATAGTAGGCGAGGCGATACTGCGTGCGAAGTTCGCGGTCGATTTGATCGAAAATAATTCCGAGGTCCGCTGCGCTATCGGGGAAAAACATAGCGCCGCCGGTGGTTTCGGTAATGGTTTGCAAGGCGTGTTCGCCGGCGGTATTGCGGCCGCCTTCATTTTTTATCGCGCGAATCAAAATCGTGTAGAGCAGCGTGTCTGAGCGGACGGCAGTCTTTCGCGCGGTTTCAAAATCGGCGCGGCTGGTGGTTTCGCCGCCGTCGGTGACGAGAATGATGACATGGCGACGCCCGCTTTTTTGTGAGGCAAGGCTTCGCGAGCCGAGCACGATGGCGTCGTAGATGGAAGTGCCCGCGCCGGGAGGAATTCTGCGCACGGCATCCTGAAGCGCGGGAATCTTGTCGGAGAAATCAGCGACGCGGGTGACGTTTTCGTCGAAACCAAAAACGGCGAGGCGGTCGCCCGGTCGAATGACCTGCTGGATGAAGTGCGCGGCGGCGGCGCGCTCCGTGGGCATTTCGATTTGCGCGCTGAGGCTCGCGTCAATCATGAGCGCGAGGTCGAGCGGCTGTTGCGTTTCCCGTTCGAAAATCTCGATTTTTTGCGGATTGCCTTCTTCGGAGATTTGGAAAGCCTCAACGGGAAGATCAGGAGAAGGGCGATTGTTTTCATCGAGGACGCTGACGAGTACATTGACCAAATTGACCTTTACTTTGATGGTCGTGCGGCCCTGAAGCGGATCGTCGGAAGCAGAGACTGTATCGTCCGGCTTAGCTGTCTTGCCGGAAGCGCTCTTGTCCTTTTGCGCCCAGGGCGGGCGGTTTGGGTTCTCCTGTTTGGCACCGGAATGAGGAAAAGCGGCGGTGAGCAGGCAGAGGCCGATGGCGGCGCGCAGGGGTGTGGGCGTCATTGCTGATTAGGATGCAGGTTTTGCCGCCGGAGTAGCCGCGGGAACGGGCGGCAATTCGCCGTCGGCCCAGACGGCGCCGTCTTCGAAGAATTCTTTCTTCCAGATGGGGACGGTTTTCTTGAGAGTGTCGATGGCGTGGCGGCAAGCTTCGAACGCGGCTTTGCGATGAGGCGCACTGACGGCGATGAAGACGCTGGTTTCGCCGATTTCGAGGCGGCCGAGGCGATGGGCAATGGCGACGCTATCAATAGCGAAGAGCGTGTGAAGCGAGGCGGCGATTTCGCGCATTTTCTCAAAGGCCATGGATTCGTAGGCCTCGTATTCGAGGTAGAGAGTCTTGCGGCCGTGGGATTGATTGCGAACGCAGCCGTCGAAGGTGACGACGGCGCCGTCGTCGGCAAGGCGGACGTGTTTGACGAGAGCGCCAGCGCCTATGGGTTCGCGGACAAGGAGGATGAGATCGTCGTGGGCGGAAAGGGTCATAACGGGGGTTAGCCGCCGCTCACAGGCGGGAGGAATGCGATTTCGTCTCCAGGTTCGAGGACGGTAGACCAGGGAGCGAACTCCTGGTTGCGCGAAGCGACGACAGAAGAGCGAAATGAAGCGAGGGCGGGGGCTTGATTGGCGAAGCGTTCGAAGAGGTCGGCGATGGTCGCGCCGGAGCCGATTTCGATGGATTGCTCGGCGCCGCCGGCGAGTTCCTTGAGTTTGCCGAAAAATAGAACGCGAGTGTGCATGGATTGCCGCTTCCTCATTCTACCGCGAAGAGAGTAGGAAGGAAGCGGGCTTGACCGATGGGCGAACGTTCCGTAGCGTTTGAGCATGAAAATACTGGTGACGGGTTCGACGGGATTGGTGGGGCGAGCGCTGGTTGCGGCGCTGGCAAAGGAGGGACATTCCGTTTGCAGGCTGGTGCGGCCGGGAACGAATGCGAATGATGATGCGGGCGGATTTAATGTGGCGTGGAATCCGGCGACAGGCGAACTCGGCGGAGCGGCGGTCGGGCCGGATGCGGTAGTGCATTTGTCAGGGGCGTCGATCGCGGAAGGAAGATGGACGAAGAAACGGAAGGCGGAGTTGAAGGCAAGTCGCGTGGACGTGACGCGGGCGCTCGTCGAAGCGATTGGGAGAATGAACGCGAAGCCGGCGGTGTTTGTGTCGGCGTCGGCGATTGGGTATTACGGCAATCGCGGGGATGAACTTTTGAGTGAAGAGAGCGCGGCGGGAGATGGTTTCCTTGCGGAGATTGCCAAAGAGTGGGAAGCGGAGTCGTTGAAGGCAGAGGCTTGGCGGACGCGAGTGGTGCTGGCGCGATTTGGAATTATTCTGGCAAAGCAAGGCGGAGCGTTGCCGAAAATGGTGACGCCATTTCGAATGGGATTGGGCGGAAGGCTGGGAAGCGGAAAGCAGTGGATGTCGTGGATTGCGCTGGAAGATGTGATTGGAATTTTGAAATTGTGCCTGGAGCGGACGCCGATTCAGGGAGCTGTGCAGTTTGCGCCGATTTCTGGGCCGCTGAATGTGGTGTCGCCACAGCCGGTGACGAATGCGGAGTTCACGAAAGAATTGGCGAGAGCGTTGCACCGGCCGGCGATTTTACCGGCGCCGGCGTTTGCGCTGCGGCTTGCGCTGGGGCATGAGATGGCAGACGCGCTGCTAACAAGTAGCCAGCGCGTCCTGCCAAGGAAATTGATGGCGTTGAACTATGAGTTCCGATTGCCGAAATTACAATCCGCACTTGAACAGAACTTATGACCGTTTTTCTATGAAGCGGCCTATTTCACGACGTTCAAAGTCACCGAGACGCGATAGACGTGGCCGTTGAGGGGATCGGTCGAGACGATACTCTCTATCGTTTGGCCGTCTTTGAGGACTGGGTTCATATTCGCGCGAAATGTCCGAACAATCGGATTGGAGGATGAGGGAGAGTCTGACGAGACAGCGCTGCGCTCAACCGCCATCTGCAGTTTGAAGCGGCCATCGTCCTGAAGTACGGCCGAGCAGTCTATGTTGGTGCCGACATCAAGGTAGGTGACCTTGTCTTTGTCGACTTGGATGGGAATGCGGACACCGCTGCGCACTTGAGCCGTCGGATTGGCGCGGCGCTCATCGGCGTTTACAGAGAGGGTATACGGCAAGCTCGAAATTTTCTTGTCGCCGTCAAATTCCGTAAATACCACTTGCACGCGAAGCGGTGTGACCGCGAGGGTGAGCTCTTCTTTTTTTGGTGAAGACTGAGTTTTTGCGGAATCCTGGGCACTGAGAACGGTAGCAAAGGACAGCATGAGAATGAAAAGCAACACTGATTGAAGCTTCTTCATCGTGAACCCCTTTTTCAAAGAAATATTTCACTGCACATGCTAGTTGTTCCATTACTTCGCCTGTCCGTCCAAAACCGGCTTTGAAAGCACCGGAATTTTTAGATCACCTAGTTCGAGTTCAGCAATTTCAAGCGGCTCGATAGCCTGTGGCATTTCGAGTGACTTGGCAGCAGTCTGAATTCCGGCAGCGGACTTTCTGCGAAGAATCTCTTCGTAGCGAAGCAATGCAATTCCTTCCTCCGGCGCAACGACTACTTCCGGAAACCTCGCGGCGGAGGGTTGGATTTCAGCCATCGCGGCCCGCTTGCCGTATTGCAAAGGAGAGACGCCGCCCGGATGGGAAGAGTTCACAACCGAAGGAGCAGGTGGATTCGCAGGAGCGACGACTGGAGGAAGAGACGTCCGAGCAGACTCAACAGAGATCGATGGATGCCGCGTGGGCAGATAGAGCAAGGAAAAAATGGTGGCCGCTGTCACGGCTGCGCCGGCACCCCCCCAAATGGAAAACCTATACGCCCGAGGTTGAGGGGCTGGTTCGTTGTTGAGGACGACGTGGACGCGTGGAATGAGAGTTGCAGGGGCTTCGGAATTGGCTGCGGCGCGGAGGCCGGAATCGATGGCGGCGAAGAGGGATTGTTCGTCGGCGAAGGCCGCGCGGCAGGAGTCGCACGAAGCGAGGTGCCGCTGCAAAGCGGGCGAGAGTTCGCCTGCGGCCGCGGCGTCCGTTAGCGATTGGTTGTAGGCTTCACAAAACATCTGAGTTTCTCCGCAAGCTGTTTCCTGGCAAAAAATAGACGCGACTTTACTGTGCCGACCGGAACTGAAAGAAGCGACGCGACCTCATCGAGCGTGTGGCCCTCCATTGCCGAAAGCAAAAGCACAAGGCGCAATTTTTCCGGCAAGTCCTCCATCGCGCGTTCGACCTGCTGCTGAAATTCGCGCGAACCGTGGGGGCTCGTGGGAAGCGATCTCTGCTGCTCGCGCAGCCAATCTGCTTCGCGTATCCCCCGGCGCTTGGCCGAACGCAGCCGATCGAGTGCGAGCCGGAAGCTGATGCGAACAAGCCACCCACGAAAACGATTGCGGTCGCGCAGGCGGGCGAATTTTCGAAACGCCCGAAGGAGAGATTCCTGAGCGACATCTTCGGCGTCGGCATCGTTGCGCAACACGCCGCGGGCGACGCGGTAGGCAAGGGCGGCGGAGTCCGCGAGGCGCTCTTCAAATTCCCTGCGGATGGCGGAGCGTTCCGCTTCGCGCATCCATTCCGCGTTTGCCGTGCTGCCCGGCTCGATCAGGACGAGCTCCTGCATCCAGTGCCTTCTGCGGGTGGTGATGCGAACGATGGCCCGCGAACCGTGTATACCTGCCAGACGCCGCAGGGCGGGGCGAGGTTCAATTGAAACGAAGAAGTAATGAAGTAAGGAAGCAGCGATGTAAAGAGAAAATCTGTGCGAGCCGGTTCCGATTTGAACCCTGAAACCTGTGACCGTGTCCCGAACTGGGACTTCCTTAGGAAAACACACGTGAGGCATGGCTAACGGCGCGCTGAAGAAGAACTCTCCATAACGCAATGAAAATGAACCGTTTATTCTAGTTCTGCTACGAGTCCGTTCAGTACGGACAAGGTGAGGACACCGAGCCGAATCGGTCCATCTGGCTAGAGTTTTCCCACCGGGAAAAGGCACAATGGAGCGATGCGTTTCAAGCGCTTACGACTCAGCGTACTTGGCCTGAATCTGATGCTGCTAATTCCCTGCGTGTCGTTCGCACAGCGGGAGCGGGGCGAATTGCGCGTGGAAGCGCGCGATTCGCAGGGCAGCGCCGTCGCGGGCTCGGGTGAGCTGGTGAGCGAGTTGAATCAAGTCCATCGCGCATTCAAAGTTGGGCCGGATGGACGCAGCGTCGTGCAAGGACTTCCCTTTGGCCAGTATCACCTGCGATTTGAGGCGCAGGGGTTTGCGGATTGGTCAGGAATGGTGGAAATCCGTTCCGTCCTGCCGCAAACCGTGGCCATCACGTTGAGCGTTGCGCCGGTGAGCACACAAATTCAAGTTTCGGATTCCGCGACGCTGCTTGATCCTTCACGAACCGGAGTTACGTACGCGATCGGGAGAAGCGCGATTGAAGAACAGATTCCTGCGCAAGCGGGCCGCACCCTGACGGATTTGGTGAACGAGCAGCCGGGATGGATTTACGAAGCGAATGGCGTGCTGCACCCGCGCGGTTCGGAATACGATGTGCAATTTGTGTTTGACGGGCTGCCGCTTACGCAGAATCGCTCGCCAGCGTTTGCGCCTTCGCTCGACCCGGACGAAGTGGAATCGATGCGCGTGCTTACGGCGAGCTTCCCCGCCGAATACGGACGCAAACTTGGCGGCATTGTCGAGGTAACAACCGAAAAGAATCCGCCGTCCGGGGTTCATGGGCGATTCGACTTGGACGGCGGCAGCTTTTCGTCGCTCGGCGGCTCCGGGGATATTTCGTATGTACGCGAAAAGAACCGGTTCTCGTTTGGCGGCCAGGGATTTCACACGGACCGGTATCTCGATCCGCCGGTCTTGCAAGATTTTACGAATCGGGGCAACGCAAATGGATTTTCTGCCTCATACGAACGGGATTTCTCGGAACGAGACCGCTTGCGCTTGAGCGTTTCCCGCAACGAAGTGCGCTTTCTCGTTCCTAACGAATTGCTGCAACAAAACGCCCTGCAGCGGCAAGACATCACAAACACCGAGACAGCCGGGCAAATCTATTTCCAGCACACCATTTCGCCGGAGCTCGTGTTCAGCGTTTCCGGCGGCGTTCGAGATTCGAATGCCACACTGTCCTCGAACCCACTCGCAACACCGGTAATCGTCTCCCAGGAGCGCGGCTATCGCGAAGGTTACGCGCGAGCGGACCTGGCGGGACACCGCGGGCATCATGATTGGAAAGCGGGAGTTGACGGCATTTTCGATCCGGTGCACGAAGCGTTGAGCTACTCCATCACCGATCCTTCACAATTCGAGCCGGGCACACTTCAACAATTCACATTTCCGCGGCACGAAACGTGGGATTTGGAGCAATCCTTCTATGTCCAGGACGCAATGCACTACGGCAATTGGAACATCAGCGCCGGAATACGGCTGGATCATTACGACTTCAACGTCAGCGAATGGGCGGCAAGCCCGCGACTCGGAGTTTCGCGCTTCGTTTCGAGCTGGAATCTGTTGTTGCATGCATCCTATGACCGCGTCTTCCAAACTCCGGCGCTGGAAAATCTGCTGCTGGCGAGTTCAGCCGATTTGAGCGTGGTGAATGACAATGTCCTGCGGCTCCCGGTCCGCCCGGCTCGCGCGAATTACTACGAACTTGGATTGACGAAGGCAGTTGCAGGGAAGCTGCGGATCGAAGCCAATGTCTTTCGTCGCGACTTCCACAACTATCCCGACGACGATGTGCTGCTGGACACCGGCGTGAGCTTTCCGATTGGGTTTGAAAAGGCGCGCATCTTCGGAGAGGAAGTGAGTCTGCAGGTTCCGCACTGGTGGCGTTTTTCCGGATTTTTGAGCTATTCGAATCAGGCGGGCTACGGCCAGGGACCGGTGACGGGCGGGCTTTTTCTGGGGGACGACGCCTCCGGCGCGCCGACGGAGACATCGCGTTTTGCTGTCTCGCAGGACCAGAGAAATACGCTTCGCGCGCGCGTGCGGTTGCAATCCTCGAAGCGAACGTGGGTTGCTATCAGCGGAGATTACGGAAGCGGCTTGCCGGTGGAGCTCGACGCAGGCAACGTGGATTTGAATTTCTTATTCGCGCAGTATGGTCCCGCCATCACCGGGAAGGTAAATTTTGATAGGGGCCGCGTCGCGCCGAATTTTTCTTTAGGTGCAGCCGCGGGATGGGAAGTCTACCGGAAGGAACAGCGCTCGGTTGCGTTGCAGGTGCAAGGGGCAAACCTGCTAGATCGCGTGAATGTTCGCGATTTCGCGGGACTGTTTTCAGGGACGGCCGTTGCTGCGCCGCGCAGTGTGAACGCACGCCTTAGATTGTCCTTCTGATTCGGTCGCGATCTAAGTTTCTTGCACAGAAGAGTTTGGTACCGCTAACGGGAATCGAACCCGTATTTTAGCCTTGAAAGGGCTACGTGCTAACCGTTGCACCATAGCGGCACTGTGTTGCGGAGTTGTTACTCTTCTAGAATACGGGAAATTCGGCGAAGCGACAAGGTGCGCTGAAGCGAACTTAAGTCGCCATTAGTTTTGGCGGTCTTGATATTCCTCGTTCCAGGCCATTTGAATGGCTTCGAGCTTGGCTTCATTGGATTTCGCCGGATCGCCGGAGAATCCTTCCAGTTCGGTAATCCATTTGTGCATGTCCGTGAAGCGCACGGTAAGCGGATCCGTGTCCGGATGTTTGTCCGTTAACGCGATTGCGATGTCTTCAAAATTGTCCCAATCAAATGTCGGCGGCATAAATTTCTCGAAACCCTCTAGTGATCCAATTCCTTCGCGTAATTCTTGTTCCAGTCGGGAATCTCGACGACGATGTCCGTTGTGCCGTCCGGCACGGTCTGGCAGCCCAGACGCGACTTCGGAGTGATGCCCGGCGCTTCGTCTAGTTCATCGAGCTCGGCGTCGGTCGCTTCGTTACAGGATTCGAGGCCTTCGCGCACGATCACATGGCATGTCGAGCACGCGCAAACCCCGCCGCATGCATGGTCGAGGCCCGCCTTGATGCCCTCGGAGAAATCCAGAATGCTACCCGGCAAACCGTTGTGGCCATAGGGAATTTTCGCCGGGTCGACTTCGATCGTTTTGCCGCTCGGCAAAAAAGTGACTTTGAACTTCTTCGTCGCCGGCGTGTATTTCACTTCATCAATGTAAGGATTGCTTCCGCCCATACTTCGCCTCTCCGCCTCCGCGTAAAACTAAACTTCTCCGACACTTTTTCCCTTGAGCGCAGTTGAAATCGCGCTGTTCATCACAAGTTCCGCCAAATCTTGCGTCGCCTGATTCAACTCGTCAATCCGCTTGCGGATCAGTTTGTAATCCTGCCCCGCTGCCGCCTCTTTCAAAGCGGCAACTGCGGCGTCAATTTTAGCGCGTTCTTCCGGGGGAATTGCATTCGCCTGGCCGCCCGCGAGCGCCTTGCCCGTCGCGGTCAAAATGCTCTCCGCTTCCGTGCGCGCCTCGATTACTTGCCGCTCGGCAAAATCCTGTTCGGCGTATTCGATCGATTCTTCCAGCATGCGTTCGATTTCCGCATCGTTCAAGCCGTAGCTCGGCCGCACTTCGAGCTGTTGCAGTTCGCCGGTGCGTAGGTCTTTTGCAGCGACCTGCAAGATGCCATTCGCGTCGATGAGGAATTTTACTTCAATGCGCGGCAATCCTGCGGGAGCCGGCGGCACCTTTAGCGTAAACCGCGCGAGCGAGCGGCAATCCCTTGCAAGTTCGCGTTCGCCCTGCAGCACGTGAATGTCAATTCCGGTCTGATTGTCCACGCCCGTTGTGTACATCTCCTGCGCACTTGCGGGAATCGGCGAATTGCGCGGAATGATCTTGCCGACCGCGCCGCCGTAGGTCTCAATCCCAAGCGAAAGCGGCGTCACGTCCAGAAGCAGCATGTTGCTAACGCCGCGGTCCAGGATGTTCGCCTGCACTGCGGCGCCAAGCGCGACAACTTCGTCAGGATTCAATTCGGTGTGCGGCGTGCGGCCGAAGAATTCCTGCACAGTGCGGCGAATCAGCGGCGTGCGCGTCGTTCCGCCTACAAGAACGACTTCATCCATCTGCTCTGGCTTCAACTGTGCGTCAGCCAATGCCCGCTTCACCGGCGTGATCGTGCGGTCCACAACGGGACGAATCAGCGCGTCCAGCATTCCCCGGGTAAGCTCCAGTTCAAACACCTTGCCATTCGGCAGCGGAAAGCGCAGCGTCGCCGACTCCTTCTGCGAAAGCTCGTGCTTCAGTGCGATTAATTCTTTGCGAAGTTCCTGAGCGATTTCGCCGTGCGGTGAAAAGTCAATCTGGTCGTGCTGCAAAATCTGCTCGTGCACGAATGCCTGCAGCAGATTGTCAATGTCGTCGCCGCCGAGGTGCGTGTCGCCGTTCGTGGAAAGAACCTGATAAATATCGCCGTCGCTTGTTGAGATTAGTTTCAAAACGGAAATGTCAAACGTTCCGCCCCCGAGATCGTAGACCGCAACAATTCCGCGCTGTTTTTCGTGTAATCCGTACGCCAGAGAGGCCGCCGTCGGTTCGTTCACAAGCCGCAGCACTTCGAGCCCAGCGAGCTTTCCCGCATCTTTTGTGGCCTGGCGCTGTGCATCATTAAAATAAGCGGGTACGGTGATCACCGCACGATCCACCGTTTCGCCGAAATGCGCTTCGGCCCAATTTTTCAACTCACGCAATATGAAAGAGGAAATTTCCGGCGCGGTAAAACTTTTTTCGCCGAGCTGTACGCGAATCAGATTTCCACTGGCGGCATCCACGCGAAACGGAAACAGTTTTAGTTCATCCTGAATATCCGCGACGCCGCGGCCCATCAGACGCTTCACGGAATAAATCGTGCGTTCGGGCTGAGTCAGCAAACGTTTGCGTGCCGGCTCGCCGACAATGACGTTGCCGTCCGGGTCCATGCTGACGACCGAAGGACAAAGCGTGCTCCCGTACGGCCCGGGAATGCACTTCGGCTGGCCCGTTTGCGCGTCAATGTACGCTGCGAGACTGTTCGTCGTCCCAAGATCGATTCCGACAATGCGTCCCATTTTTTGCGGTTATGCCTCTGCCAATTCCTTGGCCACGCTTACCACCAAATTCCGAATGTACGACCGGCGGTTCAGATGCTCGTTCAGCCGCGCCATGATTTTCTTTCGCGTCGAGTCATCGGCACTCGTATCTACTGCGGCGTCCCAGTCTTTGGCGGTTGCTTGCATTTCGCGGTCTACTTCCGCCAGCTTTTCGCCAAAACTCTTTTCCGCGGCCTGCAATCGCGCCTTTAATCCGTCCAATTCCATTCCGGCCGATTTCGCCTCGCGCAATTCATCGAGCGACTCATTCAATTCAAAAACTTCCTCGAGCAGCTCCGGCGGCGCTTGCTGTTTTTTCTCGCCTTCCTTGCGTTCGCCTTCAATCTCAAGCAAATATTCGACGCGCGCCATGGGGTCTTTCAACGTGCGATAGGCGTCGTTCAACTCCGAGCTTCGCTTAAGGGAAAGTTCCTGCTCTTCCTCGCTCGCATTCACAAAATTGTCGGGGTGCAGCTTCCAGCTTAGTTGCAAAAATTTCTGCTCGAGAGCGCTTATTTCGACCCACAACTTGGGCGGCAATCCGAACACGGAGAAATAATCCGCCGCGGGAGCGCTGGTTTTTGCAGGTGCCGTCATGATCCCCGTCTGAATCAGCTTCAAATCAAAACAAAAATGGCTGGCGCAATTCGCGGCCAGCCATACAAATCTACGATCGTGGCATTTATGCCGTAAACGAGCTGCCGCAGCCGCAATTCCGCGCCGCACTCGGATTCTGGAAGACGAATCCTTGCCGCATCAGCGTCTCTTCGTACTCGAGCGTCGTTCCGTTCAAGTACAAGAAGCTTTTGGGATCCACAAAAATGCGCGCGCCACACTCTTCAAAAATCTTGTCGCGGTCGCGCGCCTGCGTATCCAGACGCATCGCGTAGGAGAGGCCCGAGCAGCCGCCGCCTTGGACGCCCACACGCAAACCGCCAACCTCAGGAGACACACCTTCCTTTTCGAGCAATTGGCGAATCTTCTTCGCCGCGCGCTCGGTCAGGTGAATCTTCGGTGTGGCCGGACTTACAGTTTCCGTGGACATACTCTTTACGCCCTAGTGCGAAGCTGTTTCCGTCTCGGGCACTTCCACGCCGTGCTTTTTCTTCCAATCGCCGATGGCCGCCTTTATGGCGTCTTCGGCGAGCACGGAACAGTGGATCTTCACCGGCGGAAGCGAGAGCTCACGAACGATGTCCGTGTTCTTAATCGCCAGCGCCTCATCCACCGTCTTGCCCTTCACCCACTCCGTCGCCAGCGAAGAACTTGCGATCGCGGAGCCGCAGCCAAAGGTCTTGAACTTGGCTTCTTCGATCACCCGGGTGTCCGGATTGATCTTCATCTGCAACTTCATCACGTCGCCGCACTCCGGCGCGCCGACGAGGCCGGTCCCGACGTTGGGATCTTCCTTCGGCAGGCTTCCGACGTTGCGCGGGTTGTTGTAGTGGTCTACAACCTTGTCGCTATATGCCATGACCGCTCCTCAGTAGCTGCAATGCAGCCACTCGCTCCGTAAACCAAAAACTTAATTGCTTCGCGCCAGGTTTCCAATGCTGACGAAACCCGCGTTGCGCAATACTTTTTCCGAGATGGAAACGTTCGGCACCCACGCCGACCGGCCCATCGTCAACTGCCGCAGCACATCCTTGATGTACTCCGCGCCGATTCCCAAAACTTTCAGGAATGCGCGTACTTCCTGCAGGTGATGAAACGCACGCTCACCCGCCGGCTTGGAATCGTCCCCCTCTGCATAAGGCACAAACGCGACGCGAAACGCCGCCCCTGTCCCCGCAATGGAACGGTGAACTCGAATTGTCCCTTCACTGACGCTTGCCATTTTTCTCTCTTTACCTTTCTGCTGGGTTGCTTCTCTCTTCTTTTTGTTAGATGCAGGACCGTCCTACGCGGTCTGCCACTTCACCTTGGAAATATCGATGCCCTCTTTGGCCATCTCGTACAGTGGCGAGAGCTCTCTGAGCTTGCTGACCACCTGGACCATTTTGTCGATGACGTAGTCCACTTCTTCTTCCGTATTGAATCGCCCCAAACCGAAGCGGATCGAGGTGTGCGCCAAATCCTCTCCAACTCCTAGAGCCTTAAGGACATAGCTGGGCTCGAGAGTGGCCGAAGTACAAGCGGAACCGCTCGAAACCGCGATGTCGTTAATACCCATGAGCAGCGATTCGCCTTCGACGTACGCGAAGCTCATGTTCAGGTTGTTCGGCAGCCGGTGCTCCATCGAACCGTTGATGAAGACCTCGTCCAACTTGGCTTCGAGGCCTTTACGGAGGCGTTCACGCAATGCCAGGAGCCGGGCACCTTCTTGCGCCATTTCCTGCTGTGCAACCTCGCAAGCCTTGCCGAGACCAACGATGCCGGGCACATTCAGCGTGCCGGAACGCATGCCACGCTCGTGGCCGCCGCCGTCAATTACGGCCGAAAGCTGCACGCGGGGGTTGCGGCGCCGTACGTACAAAGCGCCAACGCCCTTCGGGCCGTAAATCTTGTGGGCGCTGATCGCCAGCAGGTCAATGTTGTCTTTCTGCACGTCCACGGGAATCTTGCCGACGGCCTGCACGCCATCGACCGCAAAAATGATGCCGTGTTCTTTGGCAATCTTTCCGATTTCCCGAATCGGATTGACCGCGCCAATCTCATTGTTGGCGTACATGATCGTGATCAAAATCGTCGTCGGCTTGATCGCCTTGCGCACCTCTTCCGGGTCAACACGGCCATCCTTCTGCACCGGCAAATAGGTCACTTCGTAGCCGTACTTTTCCAGGCGCTTGCAGGTATCGAGCACCGCTTTGTGCTCAATGGCCTGCGTGATGATGTGATTACCCTTTTCACGGTACATTTCGGCGACGCCCTTGATCATCAGGTTGTCGCTTTCGGTCGCGCCGCTCGTGAAAATAATCTCTTTCGGGGTCGCGCCGATCAGGGAAGCCACTTGTCCGCGTGCGTTTTCCACGGCTTCTTCGCCGGCCCAGCCAAACGAGTGGTTGCGGCTCGCCGCATTGCCAAACTTATCGCCGAAATACGGCAGCATCGCGTCCAGAACGCGCGGGTCCACCGGAGTGGTCGCGTGATTGTCCATGTAAATTGGCAACTTCACACTCATGGTTCTTTCTCCCTAAGCTTTTAGTGCCACCAACGCCTGCTCGTGCGGCTCTTCGCTCATCTGTGCAATCGTCACGGTGTTCAGGACGTTCAAAATGCTCTCGTTCACCCTGCGTAGCGGCTCCCGCACTGAACACTTGGATGTCGCATCGCAATTTCCGTGACTTGTCACGCAGGACGTAATCAGAACCGGCCCGTCAATCGCCGTAATCACTTCCAGCGCGCTGATCTGATCCGGCGTCTTCGAGAGCTGGTATCCACCAGTTGAGCCGTGCTTTGCCGCCACCAGATTCTGCCGCGCCAGTTTCTGCAGAACCTTGGCCATCAACGTCGTGGAAATTCCGTACTCGTCGGCAATTTCGTTTGCGCTGCATGCATGCTCATTGCGATGCATGGCTAAATGCTTAACGGCAATCAGGCCGTAGTCGGCCTTCTTAGAAAGCTTAAACATCTACTTGCTTGCCCCCAGGCAAAATCCCATATACGACTGATTCAGTCGCGTATCAGAGTCTATACCCAAATGAAGCTCATGTCAACCGTCAGCGATCGGCCATTCTCATGTAACCTATTTATTTTCAGCATGTTAGTCCGTAATATAAATTTCTTGCTTCAACCAGCAATCCGATCCAAACACTTTGGTGCCGTGTTTTGGCTGGCTCAAAACATGTGGCCGGCGATACCCGGTCACAAGTTGACGCCATCCTTCCACAAATTAGAGACTGGCTCAGGGAGAATCGGAGCATGAGATTTCGCCATGGTTTTCAGGATCTGCGAATCATAGTCTTTGTAGTGAGCCTATCTTTGCTGATAGCTCCGGCCTCCTTCTGCCAGGAAAAACCACAACTTCCACAGAGCCCAAGCAAAACCAAGAGGCGCAAAGTCCCGATGACAGCCAAACCGTTTGTTCTGGTGGGCGCCGGCGACATTGCTAGTTGCAAGGACCTGACGGGCGCAAAAGCTACGGCGAAGTTAATCGAGAAAATCCCCGGCGAAGTTTTCGCGGCCGGCGATCTCGCTTATGAAAAAGGCACTGCGGAGGAATTCAAGAACTGCTATGACAAAACATGGGGCCGTTTTAAGAGCCGCACGCACCCGGCCCCCGGTAATCATGAGTTTTACGGTTCGAAGGACGGCTCGCCCTATTTCAAATATTGGGGCGCACAAGCCGGCCCGCTAGAAAAGGGCTACTACAGCTTCGACCTCGGCGTCTGGCACATCATTGCACTGAACACAAACTGCACTGCGCCGGGACTTGGCGGTTGCGGTCCCGGCTCAGACCAGGATTTGTGGCTACAGCAAGACCTCGCAGCGCATGCAAAGTCGTGCATCGTCGCCTTCGGCCACCACGCCCTCTACAGCAGCGGCATCTTCAAGAACCACGCGATTCATCCTGAGCTCCACCAACTTTGGCAGGATTTGTACAAAGCACACGCCGATTTAATATTGAACGGGCACGAGCATTCCTACGAACGATTCGCCCCGCAAGATCCCGACGGCCACGCCGACCCGAAAAATGGAATTCGTGAAATTGTTGTAGGCACAGGTGGCCGCAGCAACGATCCGCTAGGGTTCGCCATACCGAACAGCCAGGTTCGCAATTCGACCAGCTTCGGCGTTCTAAAGCTAACTCTCTGGCCGGGAAGATATTCGTGGGAGTTTGTGCCCGTTGACGCGAAAAACGGTTTTCACGATTCTGGAACTGGCAGTTGCCACAACGTCAAGCCTGCGAAATCACAAACGCCCTGATCTGATCCGCTCTCTTATTTCGCCGCGCACGCGCCGCCAGCCGCGGCCGCATCCACAAGCTTCTGGATGGTTGGTGCAGGAATCAAGAGGAGTTGAGCCTTTCCTTTGCTAGCCGCGGCAATGGTTGCAGTAGCTTGCGTTTTCGCGTCGTCGGCCAGCGCGGTACCTTTCGCGATGGCATCGAGCGCTGCCAATCCAATCGCGGCCACAGCGCTCAAGTTTTGGGAACTGGGCGCAACTTCTTTCACCAGCGATGATTTCTGCGCAAGAGATTGCAACGCGGTATCGTTGTCATGCCATTTTGTAAGTTGAGCGCGCAGCTGCGCGGCGACAGTTGCGTCACCGCAGGTCCCCCCGACGAACGCGGTCACTTTTTCATTAAAGCGTCGCGCAACATCGCTCTCTGGCGGTACTGCATCCACGACGCGGTTTAAAGGTGTCGTCGTAATCGCCGCATAGTTCGAGGTTTCGCCTCGCGTGTAATCCTTCACGGGTTCCAGTACGTCCGCCAACGTCTCTAATGCTGCAAACTCTTCTGGAGTTGCCGGTCCCGCAATGCGACGCAACATTTTCCAGGGCTGACTGCGGTGCGTCAGGCCAACCCATTCGAGCCTTTGGCTGATCACGTCCAGACGCGTATACATGGAATTCACGTCGGTGACTGATTGCGGTGACCAGTAGCGTTCGGCAATTGCGGCTGTCCGGGGCCAGATGCGATTGTCAATATTTTCCCAATTCACGTACTCGGACCACATTGTCGCTTCGCCGCCCAGAACCAGCTTCTGCTGCTCCGGCGTCAAATTCGCGGCGTCGCCGCTCAGCGGGTCAACCGCGTAGTGCCGTGCGGCGCTCCACATCAAATCAATGTAATAGCCGTTCGAAAGAATGCCTTTGTAACCCTGCTGCGCTGCGGCGGCGAGAGACTTCGGTCCGCGCCACGAATGAATTACGATATCTTTCGGTGCACCCGGAACGAAAATCTCATCCCAACCAATGGCAGCCTTCCCGTGCTTGTTCACCAGCTTCTGTACGCGCTGGCTAAAGTACGTCTGAAGCTCATCGTTCGTTTTGTAGTTGTGGGTCTTTTTGAATTCCTGAATCTTCGGATTCGCGTCCCACGCCTTCCCGTTCACTTCATCTCCGCCTATGTGAAAATAGTGGTCCGGAAAAAGCTTGGCCATCTCTCCAATGAAAGTGTCGAGAAATTTGTACGTTTTCTCGTTCATTGGATCCATCGCCGGATCCATCACGCCCCACTCTTCTTCGATCTTGAACGGTCCTGGCGTGCTCGCTATTTCGGGATACCCAACAAACCAGGAACTGCTGTGGCCCGGCATGTCAAATTCCACAACAACGCGGATTCCGCGGTCGCGCGCGTACGAAATCAAATCGCGAATCTCACCCTGCGTGTAATACGCTCCGCCGGAGCCCATGGAGGTCAATTTCGGAAATTTCTTGCTTTCCGCGCGAAATCCCTGATTGTCCGAAATGTGCCAATGGAAGACGTTCAGCTTCACAGCTTCCATGCCGTCCAAATTTCTTTTGAGAACGTCCACGGGTGTAAAGTGCCGGCTCGAATCAATCAGCAATCCTCGCCACGCAAACCGCGGCTGGTCTTTGATGGCTACCGCGGGCGCGGCAAATCCATCGGGCGATACATCCACAAGTTGCAAGAAAGTTTGCAATCCGCGCAGCACACCGAGCGGATTCGCCGCATCAAGCTTCGCGCCCGTGGGAGTAACTTCCAGTGTGTACGATTCGTCCTCGCCCAGTTCTTGCACTTCCTTACTGGCGTGATCCGTATGCACGACTAGCTTTGCTTTCGCCGCGTCAACTGGTTTGCCAGAAATCAAAAGAGCCGTTTGTTTCTGCAACTGCGCCAAGAAACGCTGCCCCGCGCGATCCAACCGCGCTTCGGTATAACCGGTAAAAGCGACGCCGAACGTCGCGTCGATCTTCAGCGCGCCGCTTCCGCTCTGCGCACTTGCCGGCCACGGCATCAGATTCAGCACCGGGGCACTTTGCGCCCCGGCATTCACTCCGCCTAGCAGGCCAATCATCAAAAGCATCGAAAGCCTTCTCCAAATTGCGCGCAGTTGCATGATGACTCGAAACCTCCACGGGGTGGGACGTAAGTTCGCCAATTTCTACTGCTATGTAGCGGCGAGCTTGAGGATAGTGGCACACTTGGAGCGCGTTGCGAAGCGAATTTCTGCGTCCGTCCATTTCGGACTGGCCCAGCCGCCGTTTTCGCGCAAGTTTGCGGCACGCTTCTGCATCCGCCTGGGTTAAAATTCAAATGTCGGTCCAGCACAGATGAAAACATCAATCGCCATCTATCCAGGCTCGTTCGACCCGGTCACCAACGGCCACCTCGACCTGATCGAGCGCGGCGAAAAGATGTTTGACCTGCTCATTGTCGCCGTTTTGCAAAATGCAGAGAAAAGTCCGCTCTTCAGCGTCAAGGAACGCGTGGAGATGCTGCGCGAAGTGACGAAACAGTGGACCGATGTGGAAGTGGACGTATTCGACGGTCTCCTCGTGGATTACGCACGTAAACGCAACGCGGGTGTAATTCTTCGAGGCATACGCGCGGTCAGCGACTACGAGTACGAATTACAAATGGCCTTGATGAACCGTAAGCTCGAAGACCGCCTGGAAACTGTTTTCATGTTGCCCGGCCTCAGCTACAGCTATCTCAGTTCGAAGCTAGTGCGGGAAATCGCGCAGCTGGGCGCACCTTTAAGGGGACTTGTGCCGCCTATTGTTGAGGAGCGGCTAAAAGCGAAAATCCCCGTGGCCACAAAACAACGAACTATGGCAAATGATTTAAACGAAGACCAATAACGGAAGGCCGGCAGGGTTTAACGTATTTCGCAGTTCATAAGGAGAAGAAGTGCAACTCACGGACCGCATCAACCGCATACAAATCTCGCCGACCGCCGCCGTCATTGCCGCGGCCGATCAGCTAAAAGCTAAAGGCGTGGATATCGCCGACTTCGGCCCGGGCGAACCGGATTTTCCGACTCCAGACCACATTAAGCAAGCCGCTATCAAGGCGATCAACGAAAACAAGACGAAGTACACTGCCACGCCCGGCGTCATGCCGTTGCGCGAAGCGATTTGCACCTGGCACAAGCGCGAGCTTGGCTCCAACTACGAACCAAAAGAGTGCGTCACCAACGTTGGCGGCAAACACTCCATCTTTAATGTCATCAGCGTGCTTGTGCAGGCGGGCGATGAAGTCATCGTTCCTGCGCCGTATTGGGTCAGCTATCCGGACATCGTGAAGTACACTGGCGCAACTCCCGTGTGCATCGAGACTCGGGCGGAAGACGGCTTTGCCATTCGCGCCGCGGACGTCGCCAAAGCCATCACGTCGAAAACGAAACTGCTCATTCTCGATTCGCCAAGCAATCCCACCGGTGGCGTTACTCCTCCGGAGGAATGCGCGAAGCTTCTCGATCTTTGCAAGAAACACAATATTTGGCTGATGGGCGACGAGTGCTATTCGCATTTCACTTACGGCGCAAACAAACCGTTTTCTGTCGCGAGCCTGCCCGATTCGAAGAACCACGTCATCATCATCGGCTCAATGTCGAAGACTTTTGCAATGACCGGCTGGCGCCTCGGCTATACGCTTGCTCCCGCGGAGCTCATCACCGCAACGGTGAAATTGCAGAGCCAGTCCACGTCGAATCCAACTTCGATTGCGCAATACGCGGCGCTCGCCGCAATGACCGGCCCGATGGACAGCGTGCCCGTAATGCTTGCGGAATACGCGCGTCGCCGCCGCCGCATCGTGGACGGCCTCAACGCAATTCCAGGCATCACTTGCGGTGAGCCCGGCGGCGCGTTCTACGCGTTTCCCAACGTTTCCGCGCGCCTCGGCAACGGTCCGAATGCGCTCGCAAAACACAGCGCTGAGCTTGCTACGCTGCTGCTCGAAAAAGCTCACGTCGCTCTTGTGCCCGGAGAAGCCTTCGGCGCGCCCGGTTATCTGCGACTTTCCTACGCAACTTCCATCGAGCGCATTGAAGAAGGTTTGCGGCGCATCGGAAAATTCTTTGCACGCGCCGCCTCGGCCGCCTGATTTTCTTGCCGTTTGCACTTTGTTGTCATTCTGAGGCCCTGTAGTTTGGTGCCAAACAATCTCATCGTAAGATGGTTGATAAGCGCATCCGGAGAACCCTCTCCTCTTTCGGACGCAGGCAAGACCCTAACTCATGAATCCAGAACCTTTTCGAATTGAGCCTACTTTTAGCCCGCGTATCTGGGGTTCGCGCTCGCTCGCTCCGCTATTTCCGAAAAAATCCAATCTTAGTGAGCCCATCGGTGAAGCCTGGCTCAGCGATGTCAACTGCCGAATCGTCACCGGCTCTTTTTCTGGAATCTCTCTTGCCGACGCCTGGCGCGAAATGCCCGCGGAGTGGCGCGGCACGATATTCGCTCGGCCGGGCGATTTTCCTCTGCTGGCAAAATTTATTTTCCCGACAGACAAACTTTCCATTCAGGTTCATCCCGACGACGCCTACGCCGCCGCCCATGAGAAAGCCGCCGGTGGCCACGGCAAAACAGAAATGTGGCACATCGTCTCGGCAAAGCCTGATGCGTCTCTTTTGCTTGGCCTCAAGCCCGGCTCAACAAAAGAGTCCTTTCTGGCCGCCCTGGAAAAGCAAACTCTTGAAAATCTCTTTCAACGGCACTCGGTTCAGGCGGGTGACACGTTTTTTATCCCTGCAAAAATTCCGCACACGATTGGCCCAAGCATGGTCGTCTTCGAAGTGCAGCAATATTCGGACCTCACGTATCGCGTTTACGATTACGGACGCACCAATTCGTCCGGCAAGCCGCGCGAACTTCACCTCGAAAAAGCGCTTGCCGTCACCAACTTCAACGGCGGCATTGTAGAAAGAGTTCCGCGCGTCGCTTTGCCCACGCAGCGCGGCACACGTGCGCTGTTGGCCGCGTGCCCTTATTTCGCGACGGAACGCGCCGAGTACGCCGGCCTCTGCGATTGCTCCACCAACAAGGCGCGCTTCGAACTTCTCGTCGTATTGAACGGCAATGGACAAATTCGGTGGACCGGCGGCGAAGCCAACTACGCTCCGGGCCAGTGCTGGTTCATTCCCGCCAACCTCGACGTTTTCGTCATCCAGCCCTTGCACGAATCTTCCATCATCCGCACGTACGTCCCCGACCTCGCCGCTTCAAAAAAGCGCTGGCAAGAGGCAGGTGTTTCGCCCGATGCGCTTTCCCGCACAGTTTTCGGCTGAAGTTGTTCCTTCGCGCAATTGGGCCTCTCGCGACCTTCATTCGCTCTGCGCCCTCTGTGTCCTCTGTGTTAAATTCTTCTCTCTTACATGCCTGCCGAGAAACTTCCTATTCACGTCGTCATCCTCGCCGGAGGCCGCGGCACGCGCTTTTGGCCGCGTAGCCGCACGCGCACGCCCAAGCAGCTACTCAACATCATCGGCAAACAAACCATGCTGGAGCAAACCGTTGCGCGCCTGCGTCCCCTCATCTCGCCCGATCGCATCTGGAGCGTGACCAACTCCGAACAAGCCGCCGCGCTCAAAAAGCAGTTGCCCGCCGCCTCGCGCAAACGTGTTCTCACCGAACCAATCGGCCGCAATACGGCCGCGGCCATCGCGCTTGCCGCAATTCACATCCGCCACACCGCCAAGGGTGACGCGCTTATGGCCGTCCTCCCCGCCGACCACTTTATCGCGCAACCCGAGAAATACCGCAGCATCGTCGCCGCCGCGCTAAGTGTCGCGCGCGAGCCCGGACGCATGGTCGTTCTCGGCATTCCGCCATCGCGCCCGGAAACCGGCTTTGGCTACGTCGAACGCATGGGCGAACCACTCGACCCCAGCGGTTTCCCCGTTTTCGCCGTGCGCCGTTTCACGGAAAAGCCCGCTCTGGGCGTCGCGCAGGAATACGTCGCGAGCGGCAACTACCACTGGAACGCCGGCATGTTCTTCTGGCGCGTCTCGACGTTCCTCGAAAATCTGAAGCGCCATCTCCCACAAACGCACGCCGCACTCGAAAAACTTGTTGACGCAATCGGCGCGCGCACTTACGAAAAGAAACTTCGTGCCATTTATCCCAAGCTCGAAAACATTTCCGTGGACTACGCCATCCTCGAACGCGCCACGCAACAGTCCGGCCCTCCACAGGTATTCGTCATCCCCGCTGAGATCGGCTGGAGCGACATCGGCTCTTGGGCCGCAGTCTATGAACTCCTAGCCAAAAAACCTGCCGAAAATGTTTTCGCTGGCTCGGGCCACGCACTCGACGCTTCCGGCAATTTCCTCTACAGCCCTTCCAAATTCATCGCCGCCATCGGCGTTCACGATCTTGTCGTCGTCGAAACCCCCGACGCGCTTCTCATTTGTCCTCGCGGCCACGCCCAGGACGTCGCCAAACTCGTCAAAGAGCTCGAAAGCAAGAAAATGAAATCTCTGCTTTAGCGGTCTACAACATGCCTCACAAGAAAGTACTCAAACCACCAGCAAAATCGGGTCCCGGGGAGAAACGCATTTCCAAGAAAATTGTCGCTCGCCTGCATCATTTCTTCCCCTGGTTGGTGATGTGCAAGGAGTGCGATGGCTGCGCCACTCTTGTGACAAATTGGGGACATTATTCTGGTAAGTGCAAATGCACGTGGTGCGGCGCGATCTATTCAATACCCATAAGTCAAAACCACAGCAGAAGAATGGTGGAGCTCCCGCTCTGGCTCAAGAGCGATTTTCGCGGAGAGGTTTTCTGGGCGGTAAACGGAGACCACCTTCTATCCTTGGAGTACGTAATTGGCGCATCTCTACGCGAGAGGCCTGTCCAACATGGACGGCGGCTTTAGTTTCACGCAGGCGATGCCATTTAATCTTCCCAGTTGGATGCTATCCGCAAAAAACCGCTCCGATCTCCTTCGCCTCATCCGCCGATTAAAGAAACGCCTTCCGAAAGACTTCGTGCCTGCGGAGCGAATCGAAAATTTGGCTGTCGCTCAATGGCCGAGCCCGTCCAATCCGGCTCTTCCCATATCCACCGTCGGTTCGCTTATACTGACTTTTCATGTCTTCGATTAAGTTCGGCACCGACGGCTGGCGCGGCATCATTGCCGACGATTTCACTTTCGCGAACGTGCGCACGGTAGCGCAAGCTATCTCGCGCTACGTTGTCCGTGGGGAAGACGCGCGCAAAGGCATCATCGTCGGCTACGATCATCGCTACTCCGCCGATCACGTTGCGCGCATTGTCGCGGAAGTCGTCAGCTCCACGGGCACTCCCGTCTGGCTCTGCGACAAGCCCTGCCCCACTCCCGCCGTCTCCCAACTCGTGCGCCAGCGCAATGCCGCCGGCGGCATCGTCATCACCGCAAGCCACAATCCATATCACTGGAACGGCATCAAGTACAAAGCCAGCTACGGCAGCAGCGCCCTTCCTTCCATCGTCGCGCAAATCGAAAAAGAACTAGCCTTGGTCGAATCCAACGGAATTCCTCCGCTTCCGGCACAGCCAAAACTGATCCAGCCGCTGGAACCGCGCGCGCCTTATCTCGATGCACTCGAAAAGCTCGTTGACTGGGAGCGCATCCGTGGAGCCAAATTCCGTTTCGTCTTTGACGCAATGCACGGTTCCGCGGCGGGCCTTCTCCCGGAACTTTTCCATCGCAACAGTATTCATTGTGACGAAATTCGCGGCACGCGCGACCCGCGCTTTGGCGGCGTTCATCCCGAACCCATCGAGCCGCACATCGCCGCGCTGCGCGAGGCTGTTCTCGCGAGGAAATATGACGCCGGCTTTGCCGCCGACGGCGACGGCGACCGCATAGGCGCCATCGACCGCGACGGCAGTTTCGTCAACCCACATCAAATCTTCTCTCTTCTCGTCTGGCATCTCGCCGGCATGCGCAATCTCCCCGGCGACATCGCCAAGACGTTTTCCGTCACCAAACTCATTGACAAGCTCGCCACAAAACTCAATCGCAAGCTCCACGAAGTTGCCATCGGCTTCAAATACATCTGCGAACTCATGCTGGAACAAAATATTCTCATCGGCGGCGAAGAAAGCGGCGGCATCGGCTTCAGCCTCTATCTACCCGAACGTGACGCCACCGTCTCCGCGCTTTTTCTCGCCGAGCTCATGGCCTGGCATGGCAAATCCCTCGGCGAACTTCTCGCCGCCCTTCACGCCGAATTTGGCGAACATCACTACGGCCGAGTTGACCTCGACGTAAAGCCCGGCCAAAAAGAAAAAGCCATCGCCTATTTCTCCAACGGCAAATGCAAGGAACTTCTCAATCTCCCCGTCACTCGCCGCGAAAATCTCGATGGCATCAAACTCTATCTCGGCAGCATCGGCTGGGTGATGGTCCGCGCCTCCGGCACGGAAAATCTTCTTCGCGTCTATTGCGAAACGAACAAACGGGAAACAACGCGACGCGCGCTCGACGCCGTCGTCGCCACGGTTCACAAACTTTAGGGAGCCCAGCATGGAACATCGCTTTTTCACACTCGACGTTTTCACCACGACTCGCTTCGAAGGCAACCCGCTCGCCGTTTTCACGGATGGCGACGGCCTCTCCGACGATCGAATGCAAATCATCGCGCGCGAAATGAATCTTGCCGAAACTGTCTTCGTGCAAAAACCGACCGACGATCGCGCGCTTGCCCGTCTTCGCATCTTCACAACGAATCAGGAGCTAAAACTCGCAGGACACCCCGTCGTCGGCACATGGTTTCTTCTCGCCGAACTCGGCGTCGTTCCTGCGCAGGAAGGCGGCGTTCACGTCATGCAACAAACGGGCGCCGGAGTTCTTCCCGTGGAAATCGGCTTCAAGGACGGCCGCCCCAACCGCGTCACCATGACGCAAACGGAAGCGACATTCAGGCCCGCCAAAATCAAGAAAGCGGCGCTCGCCAAAGCGCTCGGTCTCTCTCCAAAAGATCTCGATTCCGATCTCGATCCCGAATGTGTCTCAACAGGCCTCTTCAATCTTATGGTGCCGCTCAAGAATCGCGCCGCCCTCGCCAAGATCGAAATGAATACAAATGAATTGCGCCGCCTCGCAGGAAAAAGCGCCACCATGGCCTACTGTTTCGCTCTCGGCGGCAACGGCAAAGCTTTCACGCGCGGCATGCTCCCCTGGGAACTCTACGAAGACGCCGCCACGGGCTCAGCCGCCGGTTCTCTCGGCGCGTACCTCGTCAAACACGGAAAGCTTGCACCGGGCCACACGCTCAATATTCTTCAGGGAGTGGAGATGGGCCGTCCAAGCCACATTGAAGTTGAAGTCTCCACCAATGGCAAAAAGCTTGTTCCGCGCGTCAGTGGCGCCGCGGTTCGCGTCTTCGAAGGAAGCTTTCACCTCAAATAAAACGAAAATCTTCTGTTCTTCAAAGAGAAAGGCCGCCCTGAAATCCGGACGGCCTCTTGATAGAGTTTCGTTTCTTTCGCCCTTTTTGTTACTTGTGAGTACGATCGCGGCGCAAATCGGCGCGGTCCTTGTGTAGGTCTCTCTTGTCTTTGTTGATGTCCTTTTGATCCTTGTTCCGGTCTTTACGGTCCTTGTGCAAATCTTTCTTGTCGTTGTGCAAGTCCTTCACATCTGCCTTGCGGTCGTTGCGGTCGCGGTTCAAATCGCGCACGTCTTGATTCCGGTCTTTGCGGTCCTGATTCAGGTCGCGCTTGTCGTGGTTGATATCCTTCTGATCCCGATTGCGATCCACTCGATCCTGATGCAAGTCCTTGCGGTCGGCCTGTGCTTGCGAACTGTTCGCACCGTACTTCGCGTCATCACGAACCAGCTCTCTTTTGTCTTTGTTGATATCACCCTGATCTGCGTTGCGGTCGGCGCGATCCTTGTTCAAGTCACGGTTGTCGTTTCGGATGTCGCGGTTGTCTTGGTGAACGTCCTGCTTGTCGTTGCGGATATCGCGATTGTCCTGCCGGATATCCTTCTTGTCGATGCTAACGTCACGTTTATCTTTATTGATATCGCGCTGATCCGCATTGCGATCCGCGCGATCGCGATTCAGATCCTTTTTATCGTCACGAATATCTTTCTTTGTCCTGCCGGATATCCTGCTGGGGGGTAGGATCCTGAGTTTGCGCCGATGCGCCGGCCGAAGCCAGTCCCGCGAACGCTACTGCCAGAGTGATTCGTCGAAACACACCCGTGGTCCTCATGTTTGCCTCGCTTATTTTTGTTTTAGCCCTCGACCTGTATTTGACCAACTGGAGAGTTAAACCCGCGGCATATCCTGAAGTTTCGCTCAACTTTGCAAACGGACAAAAAGCTAACTAATTCTCTATCAATGACTTACGGACAGTATCCAGAATGCCGTTCACGAACGCCGAGGCGTCTTCCGAGGAGAATTTCTTGGCCAGCTCCACCGACTCATTGATCACCACTTTGGCCGGAGTTTCGCCGTGTCTTAGTTCATAAATTCCCAATCGCAAAATCGCGCGGTCAATCGCCGCCAGCCGTTCCAGCCGCCAATTATCCGCGTGCTTCATAATCAATTCGTCCAGCCCCGCCGCTTCCTTGGCTGCGCCTTCAAATAACGCGTTCGCAAATTCGCGCGTCGTGTCCGCAGCCTTTGCGCTCTTCCAGAATTTCGCTTCGAGTTTCTTCGCGTCCTGTGGGCTCATCTCGGACTGAAACAACATTTGCATCGCGTACTCGCGCGCTTTGGTTCGCAGGGACAAGTTAGGACCGCCGCGCTTTCTTTTTCGATGGCGTACTCGATCCTGGGCCGCGCAGCTTTTTCCAAAGCCGCCCCATCTCAATTGCCGCAAGTCCCGCTTCGAATCCCTTATTTCCGCCCTTTAATCCCGCACGGTCAATCGCTTGTTCCAACGTATCCACGGTCAACACGCAAAAAATCACAGGCACTCCCGTATCCATTTGCGCTAATTGCAATCCGCGCGAAGTCTCCGAACAAACGTAATCGTAGTGCGCCGTCTCCCCGCGAATCACGCATCCAATCGCGATCAAGGCGTCGTACTTCCCCGTCAGTGCCAGTTTCTTGCTCGTCAGCGGCAACTCAAACGCCCCCGGCACGCGCACCACATCTACATCTTTGCTGGCCGCGCCGGCACGCTCCAGAGCATCCAGCGCCGCCGTCAAAAGCCGCTCCGTAATAAAACTATTGAACCGGCTCACCGCGACGCCAAACCGCAGCCCCGCCGCGCTCAACTCCCCACTCACTTGTGTCGCCTCAATCTTCGCCATCTCTCTTCTTTTTTCTTTCTGCTTTCTTTCTCTTCTCTGCGCTCCTCAGCGAACTTTGTGTCTCTGCGTTATCTTTCTCTTCTCAGTGATCTCTGTGAGTCCTCAGTGTTCTCTGTGTTAAAGGTTTTCTTTTCATTTGCCCTTGAACTGCGCCGCCCTCTTCTCCAAAAACGCCTTCGTCCCTTCTCGCATATCTTCCGTCGCGCACGCCACTCCAAACAGCGTCGCCTCCAAGAATAATCCCTCTTCCAACGGCATCTCCACGCCACGCTCAATCGCTTCCATCGTGAACTTCACCGCCAGCGGCCCATTCGCAATAATCTTTTTCGCCATCGCTTCCGCTGCGGGCACCAACTCCGCCGGTTCGTAAATATGATTTACGAGTCCGATCCGCTGCGCCTCTTCCGCCGTAATCATTTCGCCCGTCAGACAAAGCTCGTGCGCCACGCCTTTCCCACACAGCCGCGCCAGCCGCTGCGACCCGCCGTATCCCGGCAAAATTCCTAGCTTCACTTCGGGCTGCCCCAGCTTCGCCGTTTTGCTCGCAATTCGAATCGAGCACGTCAGCGCCAGCTCGCATCCTCCGCCCAGCGCGAATCCATTGATCGCGCAAATCGACGGCTTCCCCATCGTCTCCAGCAAATGGAACACGCCCTGCCCAAACAACGAAAATTCTTTTCCATTCACCGGAGTCTGCTGCGCCAATTCTCCAATATCGGCGCCAGCTACAAACGCTTTCTCCCCCGCGCCGGTCAAAACCAAAACGCGTACACTCGCGTCCTCGCGCGCATCCGTAAGCGCATCACGCAACTCTTCCACCGTCTTCCGGTTCAGCGCATTCAGCATCTTCGGCCGGTTAAACGTAATCCACGCGATCCCGTCCTTCTTCTCGTAAATCAGATTCTCGTATCCCATTTTCTCTCTCTGCGTTCCTCGGTGTTCTCTGCGCCTCTGTGGCAAACCCTCACTAGAACTTTCCCGCTACAGGCCTTGCCGGATCGCTGTAGTCATAAAACCCACGCCCCACTTTTCTCCCATTCCATCCCGCCAGCACCATCCGCTTGAGCAACGGCGGCGCCGCAAATCTCCGTTCCTTGAACTCTTCATACATAATCTGCGAAATGTAGTACGTCGTATCCAATCCCACAAAATCCAGCAGCGTCAGCGGCCCCATCGGATGTCCGCATCCGAGCTTCATGGAATTATCAATATCCTCGATCGACCCCACGCCTTCTTCCAGCGCGCGAATCGCGTCCAGCAAATACGGCACCAGCAGCCGGTTCACGATGAATCCCGTCGAGTCGTGCGCACGCACCGCCGTTTTTCCCAGCTTCGCGCCGAACGCTACCACCTCTTCATACACCGCCGCGTCCGTCGCAATCGTTCGCACGACTTCCACCAGCTTCATCACCGGCACCGGATTAAAAAAATGCAAACCCACAAACCGCTCCGGCCGCTTCGTTGAGGTCGCAATCTCTGTAATCGTCAGTGACGACGTATTGCTCGCAAAAATCGTGTTCGTCGGGCACAGCTTGTCCAGCGCGCTAAACAATTCCCTCTTCGCCGGAAGTTGCTCGATGATCGCCTCAATCACCAAATCGCAATCTTTCAAATCCTCGATAGCCGTAGTCCCTTTCAGTCGCGCGCGAATTTCGCCCTTCGTCGCTTCGGTAATTGTTCCCTTCTCCACCAATCGCGCCAAATTCTTCTCAATCCCTTTCAATCCCTTGTCCACCAACTCCGGTGTCACTTCCCGCACCACCGTCGCAAATCCCGCCGCCGCGCACACCTGCGCGATGCCCGACCCCATCAGCCCACACCCCACGACTCCCACTCTTTGAATCGCCATTATTTTCCTCGCTGATACCGCGGTCGACCCCTTCGCCGGGCCCCGAAAGTTTACCAGAATCCCTTTTGGAGTGCGGGAGCTTACTCCCGCTTTTTCGCTGCTGCCCACACGCGAAAAATGCTTTCGATAAGCTTCAATTTCAAACCTTCAGCCTTTTCTTCTGTGTGCCCTCTGTGTCAGAAAACATCTTCCCATCTCTACGTCCCTCAGCGCACTCTGCGCATCTGCGTTATCTTTTCTTCTTCAGTTTTTCATTGCTTCCACAATCATCGCAATCCCCTGCCCGCCGCCAATACACGCCGTCGCGAGCCCGTACCGCAATCCATTGCGCCGCAGCTCATTCAAAATCGTAATCACGAGCCGCGTTCCGCTCGCTCCCAGCGGATGTCCCAACGCAATCGCTCCGCCATTCACATTCGTCTTGTCGCGATTCAGCCCCAAGGCCTTCTCCACCGCCAAATACTGCGCCGCAAACGCTTCATTCACTTCCACGCGATCCATTTGCTCCAGCTTCAGCCCGGCCGCCTGCAATGCCTTCTGCGAACTCGGCACCGGTCCAATTCCCATGATGCTCGGGTCCACTCCCGCCACTCCCCACGAAATAATTCTCCCAACCGGCTTCAATCCGCGCTCTTTCGCCGTCTTCTCGCGCGTCACCACTACCGCCGCCGCGCCGTCCACAATTCCGCTCGCATTCCCAGCTGTCACAATTCCATCTTTCTTAAACGACGGTGGCAGCTTCTCCAAAATCTCCATCGTCGTTTCCGGCCGCCGGTGATCGTCTTCGCTCACCACAATCGCCTTCTTCCCCTGCTTCACTTCCACCGGCACAAGCTCTTCACGAATCCGGCAAGCCTTGTACGCCGCATCAGCCAACTGCTGGCTCCGCAGCGCATAGGCATCCGCGTCCTTCCGCGTAATTCCATATTGTTCCGCCAACTTTTCCGCCGTCAGCGCCATCGGCAATCCGCAATACGTGTCCGTCAGTCCCGCCATCAACGTATCTTCCAGCGCGCCGCCGCCGAGCTTCAATCCGGTTCGCAATCCGCGAATCACAAACGGCGCCTGCGTCATGTTTTCCATTCCGCCCGCCAACACCAGTTCCGCTTCGCCCAAGAGCAATCTCTGCGCCGCCTGAGCAATCGCCTCAATCCCCGACCCGCAGAGCCGGTTCACCGTCACCGCTGGCGTTTCCATCTTCAATCCTGCCTTCAACGCCACGTGCCGCGCGCCATAGAGCGCATCCGCGCTTGTCTGCATCACGTTGCCAAAAATCGCGTGATCGAACTCTTCCGGGTTCGCGCCCGACCGCTTCACCACTTCGCGCGAAGCGTGCGCCGCCAAATCAATCGCGCTCACCTCCGAAAACGCGCCGGTATACCGCACCATCGGCGTCCGCGCCCCCGCCACTATCACCGCATCCGTCGGAAACATGTCTTTCCTCTCTTTTCCTCACACTTGAACCTATTCAGTCTGCCGTCGAAGTTGTTGTTTTGCCTGACGACTGAAAACTGAGGACTGACGACTCTTCAAACCTTCGGGCTCTCCAACGCCACCATCGTATCGCCCCTCTTCCGCGCCTCTTCCAGCGAAAACTCCGCCCGGTTGATCAAATCCGTCACAATATCTTCGCTGTCAAAATCCGGCCGCGCCACCGCTTCCACAATTCCGGCGCTCAACGTTACCGCCGTCGCATCCCACGGCGGACGCAATCCCGTTGCCGCGCGCCGCAATTTGTCCGCCAAATTCTGAGCGCCCGCCAGAGTCGTGTCCGGCAAAATAAACGCCAGCGACCACGACGTGTACTTCACCGCCACATCGTTCTGCCGCACAATCGGCTGCAGCGACCGCGAAAGCTGCTCCAGGAATTTCTCCATCGGCGATTCGCCCTGCTGCCGCAGCAATTCCGCGCCGCGATCAATCTGCAAAATCGTCAACGACAGCGGGGTCCCTTGCGTCCGCGCGCGATCCGCCTCGGTCAGCAAACAACTCAAGTACGAACTCCTGCTCAGTAATCCGCTCCGCTCGTCCGAAACGCCCATGCGCCGCACCAGCGACCGCAGCCGCGTGTGGCTCACGCTCATCAACATCTGATCGCCGATCGCCTGCAAAAAATAAACTTCGTTCGGCTTCCAGCGGTACGGCTCCGCGTGCCCGCAAATCACCATCGCCGCCGGCTGTTGCGTCTCTTTGTCTGTAATCATCACGCCCATCGCCGTCGCCAATCCCAAATCCTTCAGTACCGAACTTCCGCTCGATTCAATCACCAGCCCGCCCAATTCATCCGCTTCGGCCTTCTCCATCTGGGCCAGCAAAAACACGACTTGTGCTCCGGGCGCAGGTTTCGCTCCACTGTCGCAAAATTCCGCCGCCAATTCCGGTGGCCGACCGGGCGCTCCAATCACGGCCAGCGCACGCGTCGCACGCAAATGTGTTCCGATTTCGGTCACCGCCGTATTCAACATCGCGCGCGGCGTCTGCTGCCGGAAAATCTTCTGATTGATCTCTGAAATTTTCGTCAGGTCCCGCATCGTGTCTGCGGAATAAACGCCCGTCTTCCCCGAATGAACCGTCGCTACTGGCTCGGCTTCCACTCTTGTGGCGCCTCCCGGCGCCAGCGGCTTCGCCTTCTTGCTTCCTTGCGGCCACCAGTTCGCCGTCTCATACAGATTCCGCAGCCGCGCGTTCTTCTCTTCTTCTCCGGGAAATTGCGACGCGATCTTCTGCAATCGTTCCTGCGCTTTTGCATGCAGCGAATACTGAATGAAGATTTCCGTCTGTACGATCAAATCTTCCAGCGCCTGCGACTGTCCTGCTTCGCTCGTTCCGCCTTGCGCCGGTGCCGAAGTACCTCCCGCAGGTTGCGGCTGTCGCGGTTGCGGCGTCCCTCCGCTCGAAGATTTCGCCAGCCTTCCCGAAACTCTTTGCAAAAACGTGTCATCCGCTTTGCCGCGCAGCAATTCGAATCGCTGCTGGTTCCGGTAATCGTACGCGTCAATGTCCACAAGCCGTTCCAGCGTCTCGCACGCCTTCGGCACGTTCCCCTGCTCCAGGTGAACGTCGAACAGCTTGACCAGCACTTCAAAATATTGCGCCTCGCGATTCATCTCGTTATAAAGCGCCGCCCAGAATTCCAGAATCGCTTGCGATTTCGGATGCTTTCCCCCGATGTTGTCCGCTTCCGCGGCAAACTCGTTTTGCTTCTTGTCCGCGTACATGCGCCGCTTAAGCGTCTGCAACAAATCCACGGACTTCGCATCCTGCCCCGCCGTTGCGTACGCGTTTGCCAATTCGAACAGCCGCACCAGCCCCGCGTTTTTCTCCCGCAGCAATTTCTCCAGCACTTCGCGTGCGCGATCCAGCTTTCCCGAACGCGTCAGCGCGTCGCTGAACGTCTCCAAAAACGCCGCATCACTCTCCGTCGCAGCAAACGGTTCCAGCAACGCCGCAGCTTCCGCGGCATCTCCTGCCCGCAATTTCAACTCCGCATAGAGCATCGCCACACTTCGTTCCTGCGGAGCAAGCGCATGCGCTTTTCCGAGCAATTTCAGCGCATTGTCATAGGAACCGCCGGCTGTCGCAAGTTGCCCCGCTCGCAAGTACGCCCGCGCAGCAATCAAATTTTTTCCAGCTTGCTCCGCGACTTCGGCCAGCTTCATCTGCCGCATCAGATTGTCTGGATCGAGCTGCGCCACGCGCTCCCAGCAGAACAGCGCATCCTCCGTTCGCCCCTCTGCTGTGAAGAGTTCTCCCGCTTTGTTGTACTGCTCGATCGCCTCGTCCCCGCGATTCTGCCTTTGCTGCAGAAACGCGTAGCGCGCAATCCGTTCGGGAGATTGTTGTCCTGTGGAGTTTTTCAGGAACCGGTTGTAAATCGCCAGCGCTTTGGTTTCGTCTTTCGGATCCACCAGCAAATCAAAAAACATTCCGTAATAGACCGCCGCCCGCTCCGGCTGATCCATCCGCGCGTACAAATCCCCCAGCGCCTGCGTCGCTTCCTGATGCCCGGGCGCTTCGTCGAGCACCGACAAATACGCCTCGATCGCCTCCTGAACGCGGTTTTTCTCCAGGAAGCGTTTCGCTTTATCCAGATTTTTGCTGACGTCTGCAGCCATCAGGTGGTCATGCCTCTGCGGTATTTTCTCAAGCCAAAGGACGGGAGGAACGCAAGCGGCGAGCGTTTCTGTCCCTCTTTACTATACCCCGCCGGCAAGCCCCTCCCAACCCCGCCTTCCACACCGCATGCAGAATCCGTCATCCCGCATTTCACCGCAACCCTCCTTACGATGTCAGCTTGTAATCCCTGCAGGTGCCAATTTCATCGCAGGAATGTCATTAACCGGATTGGCTCTGACGCACCGAATCCCATCATTCGAGCCCTACGATCCCCACTCTTTCCTCACAGTTCCCCGAAACATTCGGCCCCAATTCTCGTACTCTGTTGTGAGACTCTACCAATCATGAAAAGCAAAACTTGGCTTCTAGCCCTTTTGACACTCACCCTATTGCTGCCGCTGTCTATTGTCCCCTCGGCTTCTTCAGCTCAGCCTCAAAAGAGCGCGGATGCTTCCTGGTCCGCCTACGGCGCCGATCCTGCTGGCACGCGTTTCTCATCCGCCACCCAAATCACCAAATCCAACGTCTCGCAACTCAAAGTCGCCTGGACCTACCGCACAGGCGGCCTTCCCCACGATCCCGATCTCGACAAAAAGGCCGCTTTCGAATCCACCCCGATCCTCGTGGACGGCAAACTATTTCTGACAACTCCTTACGACCACGTCATCGCTCTCAATCCGCAAACCGGAGAGAAACTCTGGGAATATGATCCCAAGCTTGAGCTCCCTTACGGCGCCTCCGAAGTCACTTCGCGCGGCGTCTCTGCTTGGCGCGACCCCAACGCAAAACCCGCCCAGCCCTGCGCGGTGCGCATCTTCTTCGGCACGCTTGACGCCCGCCTCATCGCACTTGACGCCGCCACGGGAAAACCGTGCGCGGACTTCGGCGACGACGGCGAAATCGACCTCAGCGCCGGCGTAAGACTCCGCGACCCCGGCGACTACCAAGTCACTTCCGCTCCCGCCGTCGCGGGGGATCTCGTCATCACCGGCTCATCCATCGGCGACAATCGCGCCGTAACTCTCGAACGCGGCATCGTTCGCGCTTTTGACGCTCGCACCGGCAAATTGCGCTGGTCTTGGGATCCTATTCCCTGGGCCTTGCATTCCACTCCACGCACCGGCGCTGCGAACGCCTGGTCCACTCTTTCCGTGGATCCCGAACGTGACCTTGTCTTCATCCCCACCGGCAGCGCCAGTCCTGATTACTTCGGCGGCTTTCGCAAAGGCGACAACAAATGGGCCAACTCCGTCGTCGCCCTAAAAGCTTCTACAGGAAAATTCGTCTGGGGATTTCAGGTCGTCCACCACGACCTCTGGGATTACGATGTCGCTTCGCAGCCGACTCTCTTCACTTGGAAAAACAACTCGCCCGCCATCGCCATCACCACAAAAATGGGACGCGTTTTCGTTCTCAATCGCTTGACCGGCGCTCCTCTTATTCCCGTCGAGGAAAAACCCGTTCCCAAACCAGACATTCCTGGTGAAGAGTCGTGGCCGACGCAGCCTTCTGGCATTTCCACCGTCCCGGAAGGTCTAACGCCGGAAGACGCCTTTGGATTTACCTCTGAAGATAAAAAATGGTGCGCAGATAAGATTGCTGCGTCGCGATCCGAGGGAATCTATACTCCACCTACTCTGAAAGGCACGATCGTCTTCCCTGGCAACGTCGGCGGTGTCAATTGGGGCAGCTCTGCTTACGATCCTTCGCGCCATCTGCTCATCATGGACACGAACCGCCTTGCCATGTGGGTCAAACTTATTCCTCGCGATGAGTTCGATTCCGCTCGCAAGAACGCCAGTGATTCAGACCGTCTCCACGGAGAATTTGCTCGCCAGACCGGAGCGCCATTCGCAATGTTCCGAACGCCTCTTTTGGCGCCGAGCGGCACCCCATGCACGGCGCCGCCGTGGGGAACTGTCGCAGCGGTCGATCTATTCACCGGCAGGAAAGTTTGGGACACTCCGCTCGGCTCATTTATTCCCGGCCAGAAAACCGGAACCATCACGCTCGGCGGCCCCATCGCAACCGCTGGCGGCCTCGTTTTTTCCGCCGCCACCATGGACAACTTCATGCGCGCCTTCGATTCCGACACCGGCGCCGAACTCTGGTCTTTCGAACTTCCCGCTGGAGGCCAGGCCACTCCAATGACTTACACGTTGGGCGGCAAACAATATCTCGTCATCGCCGCCGGCGGCCACGGCAAACTCGACACCAAACAAGGCGACTACGTCCTCGCCTTCACACTTCCTTAATCGGCGCTGATTGCCTCACTCTTTTGTTCCCTGCTCTCGTTGATTCTGTCGCGCACGCTCGCTGCAATTTCAAACGAACGAAGGCGCGCATTGTGATCATAAATATGCGCGGCGAGAATCAGTTCGTCGGCTTGGGTGAGTTCGAGGATCTGCCGCAAACCCCGCTCCACTTTTTCCGGGGACCCAACCACTGAGAAAAGAAGGATCTCCTCGGCCATCGCTTTCTCGGCAGGGCTCCAGAACGAATCAATATCGTCAATCGGAGGTGGAACTTTACCCGGCGCGCCCCGCCGAAGGAGGGTGAACGATTGTTGCAGCGAAGAAAATTGCCGTCGCGCCTCCGCGTCTGTTTCCGCTGCAATTACGTTCACCGCAACCATCGCGTACGGTTTTTCCAGTTGTGCCGACGGCTTGAACAAATTCCGGTAGAGCCGCAGCGCCTGCATCAAATCCGCCGGAGCAAAGTGCGAAGCAAATGCAAACGGCAATCCCATCGCCGCCGCAAGCTGCGCGCTAAACAAACTCGACCCCAGCAGCCAGATCGGAACGCGCGTTCCCGCGCCCGGAATCGCGCGCACTCGCTGCCCGGGCTCTGCATCGCCCAGATATTTCTGCAACTCCGCAACATCTTCCGGAAAGCGATCCGCAGCCGCAGCGGCTTCCCGCCGCAACGCGCGCATCGTGAATGGATCCGTCCCCGGAGCGCGTCCCAATCCCAAATCAATTCGTCCCGGAAATAAAGACGCGAGCGTCCCAAACTGCTCCGCAATCACCAGCGGCGAATGATTCGGCAACATGATTCCGCCCGAACCTACGCGAATCGTTTTTGTTCCGCCGGCCACATGTCCAATCACAACCGCTGTCGCCGCGCTCGCAATTCCCGGCATGTTGTGGTGTTCCGCCAGCCAGTAGCGCTTGCAGCCTAATCTTTCCGCGTGCTGCGCCAACTCCAGCGAATTGCGCAGCGCATCCGACGCCGTACTTCCCTCCGCAATCGGACTCAAATCCAAAACCGAAAATGGAATCATGCAAAACTCCCGCACCAAACGCTCACAAATTAGATGCTCGCCGCACGCACTGGTCACGGCTGAAGCCATGCGCGATTTACGGTACACTGGGTGTTTACACGGTGTGTTTTGCTACGCGCGTGCGCGGCGCAATGGCCCGCCGAATCCGCCGGCTGGCGCTGCTTTTCCGCCCTGCCGCAAATTAGAAAAACTGCATGGACCCAAAGTTCGAGCGAAATTTTTGCATCATCGCGCACATTGACCACGGCAAATCAACGCTGGCGGACCGCCTGATCGAAATGACCGGCGGCCTCTCCGAACGCGAAATGTCCGCGCAGGTGCTCGACTCCATGGATCTAGAGCGCGAGCGCGGCATCACCATCAAAGCAAAAAGTATTCGCCTCCACTACAAAGCCAAAGACGGAAATACTTACCGCCTGAATTTGATTGATACGCCGGGCCACGTCGATTTTTCCTACGAAGTTTCGCGCGCGCTTTCCGCGTGCGAAGGCGCGCTACTCGTCGTGGACTCTTCGCAGGGCGTCGAAGCACAAACCGTCGCGAATACTTTTCTTGCTGCTGCAAATAATCTGACCATCGTTCCCGTCATCAACAAAATTGACTTGCCCGCGGCACAACCCGACTACGTGAAAGAGCAAATTGAAAACGTGCTTGCGATTCCGGCACAGGATGCGCTTTTGATCAGCGCGAAAAGCGGCATTGGCGTCGAGGGCGTTCTTGAAGCCATCGTGAACAGGATTCCCGCTCCGAAAGGCAGTGCACAAAATCCGTTGCAGGCGTTGATTTTCGATTCGTGGTTCGACGCGTATCGCGGCGCCGTCGTCCTCGTGCGCGTGATGGAAGGCCGCGTCGCGAATCACACGAAAATTCGTCTGTGCGCGGGCAACGAAATTTACGAAGTCGAACAAATCGGCGCGCTGACTCCGAAACCCATCGCGCTCGACGAACTCGAAGCCGGCGACGTTGGCTTCGTCGTTGCGAACATCAAGCAAGTGGCCGACGCGCGCATGGGCGACACGATCGTCGAAGCCGGAAGCACCGCGCCGCCTCTTCCCGGTTTTGAAGCGACGAAGCCGATGGTCTTCGCCGGTCTTTTTCCCGTGCTCGCCGACGACTACGCGCCGCTGCGCGACGCGCTCGGAAAATTGAAACTGAACGACGCGTCGCTTTATTACGAGCCGGAGAATTCCGTAGCCCTCGGCTTCGGATTCCGCTGCGGATTTCTCGGACTCTTGCACATGGAAATTGTGCAAGAGCGGCTCGAGCGCGAATTCAGCCTCAACCTGATTACGACGGCGCCGAGCGTGCGCTACAGAATCACGCGCATTGGCGGCGAAGTGATCGAAGTCGACAGCCCCGCGAAATTCCCGGCGCCGAGCGACATGGAAAAAATCGAAGAGCCGATCATCAAAGCGATGATCATCACCGATGACCAATCGGTCGGCGGGATTCTTCAGCTTTGTCAGGACAAGCGCGGCACGCAGAAGAATTTTGAATATCTTTCGCCGACGCGCGTGATGCTCACTTACGAATTGCCGCTTAACGAAATCGTGCTCGACTTTTACGACCGCCTGAAATCGATTTCGCGCGGCTACGCATCACTCGATTACCATCTTGCCGGATATAAAGAATCTGACCTCGTGAAACTCGACGTGCTCGTCGGCGGCGAACCGGTGGATGCGCTGGCGATGATTTGTCACCGCGAGCAATCGTACGAACGCGGCCGCGAGCTTGTTTCGCGCTTGCGGAAGTTAATTCCGCGGCAAATGTTCGAGGTGCCGATTCAAGCGGCGATTGGCAGCCGCGTGATTGCGCGCGAAACCGTTGCGGCGATGCGCAAAAACGTTTTGGCCAAATGCTACGGCGGCGACATTTCGCGTAAGCGCAAGCTGCTCGAAAAACAAAAAGAAGGAAAACGCCGCATGAAGCGCGTCGGCCAGGTGGACATTCCGCAAGAAGCGTTCCTCGCTGTGTTGAAAGTTGCATCCACCGACGAAGAAGAGTAGCGCGCTCGCGAGTCCTCAGTTTTCAGTCGTCAGTCTTCAGTTACACCTCACGTTTCTTCACCTCCGTAGTTAATTTCCCTTTGTGCAGCTGAATCGAGATGGAGTCGCCGAGGGAGACGCTGCTGGCGTCGCGGAGGACGAGGTCGTTCGAGTCGGTGACGATGGAGTAGCCGCGTTCGAGAACTTTGAGCGGGCTGCGCTCTTCGAGTTGGACGAGCAATTTTTCTAAGCGTTCGCGTTTGATACGCGAGAGGCGTTCCATTTTCTTGCCGAGTTCGGCGGCGTGGCGTTCGAGGCGGATGCGCAGCGCGGAAATCCTGGCGCGAAAATCAAAACGGAAAATGCGGAGATGCGCGGCGGTGTAACGCTTGCGCGATTGCTCGAGGCGCGCGCGGAGGCCGAGGGCGAGGCGAGAAGTCATTTCGTCGGCGCGCTGGCGCCGCTGGCGCAAGAGATCGAGCGGGCGGCGGAAACCGCGGCTCGCGCCGAGTTCGTGAACGCGGCGACTCAACACGAGGATGCGATAGCGAATTTGATCGGAGAGCGCCTGGCGAAGTTCGGCGATGTGCTTATCGAATTCGCGGCGCGTTTGCACGACGAGTTCGGCGGCCGCGGAGGGAGTCGAGGCGCGAACGTCCGCGACAAAATCGGCGATGGTGAAATCGGTTTCGTGGCCGACACCGGAGATGACGGGAATCTCCGAATCGTAGATGGCGCGCGCGACGATTTCCTCGTTGAAGGACCAGAGATCTTCGATGGAGCCGCCGCCGCGCGCGAGGATGAGAACATCCACAAGTTTTCTCTGATTGAAAAATCTTAGCGCCCGGACGATTTCTTCGGCGGAACCTTCGCCCTGCACACGCACGGGAAAAACCGTGAGATGCACGTTGTGAAAACGGCGGCGCAGGATGCGGACGACGTCGCGAACAGCAGCGCCTTTGGGCGAAGTGATGAGTCCGATGCGGCTGGGGAGAAGTGGAAGCGGTTTTTTGTGCGAGGCGTCGAAGAGGCCTTCGGCGTCGAGGCGTTTCTTGAGTTGCTCGAAGGCGAGTTGCAGCGCGCCGACGCCGAGCGGCTCCATCGTTTCGACATAGATTTGATATTCGCCGCGCTGTTCGTAAACGCTGATGCTGCCGCGCAGCGTGACCTTCAGGCCGTCTTCGACGCGGAATTTTAGACCGCGGCGATCCTGCTTGAACCAGACGCAACGGATTTGGGCCTTTTCATCTTTGAGCGTGAAGTAAAGATGGCCCGACTGGGCTTCGCGGCAATTGGAGATTTCGCCTTCGACGCTGAGGCCCGTGAAATTCTTGGCAAGAAGATCGCGGATGCGCGCGGTGAGTTCGCTGACGGTGAGGGCGCGGCGCGTCGGTTGGAGGTTGAATTGGAGTTGGCTCATGGGAGTTGAGGAAGCAACGAAGGAATGAAGTAAGGAGGTAAAGAAGAAGCGTGTACCCCACCCCCCGGGCAATTCAGATGATTATCAAAACAAAGGAGTTGCGGGAGAGGCAATTCGGATGAATGTGAAAAGAAAGGAGTTACGAATTTAGAGACAAGCGCGGGCGCAAACCCCATGGATAGGAATACAGATGCCATCCCCCATGCTTTTGGCAAGTGTGCGCAAACGATTGAGACGAAAGAAGTTGGACAAGATTCTGGCGCGCTGGTTTGTAGAAAGTGTGTGTAAGCGATTGAAAACAATGGGACCGCTCTTTTGCTGAATTGCGATTCGCTTTGGAGCCGGGAGGACATGCACCGGGCCTTTCACCGAAGGTCGCGTCGAGCAACGATGCGCTCGGCAACCGAAACTACCATTTTAACATTGCATGCAAGCGGGGAAATTCGAAACGACGTGAGTGAAGGGTGAGAATATCCGATCAGGGCACGAAAAAATTCGTAGGAAACGGAAAAGTCACGCGAGAGAGACGTGGGAAACGGTTTTGTCGACGAGGAGGAGGAAGGCGCGGATGGAAGGTTCGAGGTGAGCGATGGGGGTGTCTTCCTCCTTGCAATGAGATAGGCCGCGGGAAGAATACGTGAACATCATGACCGCAGGCATGTGGAGCGCCATTTGAGCGGCGTCATGGAGCGGGCCGGAAGGAAGTTTGGGCGCGTCGCCGGTGACTTCGCGGACGGAGTCTTCGCAGAGCTGGAGGAGCTGCGGATCGAAGGGGCGCGGCTCGATGGAGAAGAGCGGCGCCCATTCAACGGTGACGTTATTTTCGGCGGCGAAGCGGCGCGAGGCTTCCTGCGCTTCGCGAACCATGACGGAGAGGACATTCGCGTCGAGCGCACGCTGATCCACCGAGATTTCCGCGGCGCCGGGAATGGCGGTGACGAAGCCGGGCTCGACTTTGACGACGCCGGTGGTGCAGACGACTCCCGCGCCGGGCTTCGAATGGCGGCGCGCGATTTCGCGGCATTCGAGCGCGGTGGAAGCAGCGGCGAGAAAAGCGTCGCGGCGCATGTTGATGGGGGTAGCGCCAGCGTGAGCGGCCTGGCCAACGAAACGCAGCATGTGGCGCTGAAGGCCGAAAGTGCCGAGGACGACGCCGGTGGATTTGTTTTGCGATTCAAGGACGCCGCCCTGCTCGATGTGAAATTCCAAATAGGCTTTGGCGTTGATTTTTTTGAGCGCGGCGTGCGCGCCAAGCATGGAGTCGAGTTCGACACCGTTTTCGCGGAGGGCGTCGGAAAGCAGAGTTCCCTGTTTGTCCTTGAGCGAGCGGACTTCTTCGAGGTCGAGCGTGCCGGCAGCGGCGCCGGACCCGAGGAGGCTGTGGCCGAAGCGCGCGCCTTCTTCATCGGCCCAATCCACGAGTCTTAGAGTGACTGGGCGCTGCGGCAAAGCGGCGTAACGGCGCATGGCTTCGAGCGCGGTGACGACGCCGAGCGCGCCGTCAAGCCAGCCGCCATTGGGGACGGAGTCCACATGGCTGCCGACGATAACGGTTTTGTCGGACGCGCCGGGGAGAGTCGCAAAGAGATTTCCTGCGGCGTCGGTGGTGACGCCGAGATCGAGCTGAGCGAGTTTTGCGCGGAGCCATTCGCGGGCAGTGCGCCAGACGGGCCCCCAGGCAACGCGTTGCGCACCGTCCGGGGTGGAAGTGAGCGCGGCGAGTTCTTTAAGATCGGCGATGACGCGCTGGGCATTTGCCTGCGAGGGCTTTTCCATGACGGATTGCGGAGAACTCACGAGGGAAGCTCCTTGCGAAGTGAGGAGGCTAGCTCCCGCTTCAGCGCGTGTCAAGGAGCCGGCGGAAGACGAGGGCGGTCCGCAAAGACGCAATGCCGAGCGAATGCGCAAACTACTTCGAAACGAAACGCGGACGCGCGTCACCACTCTGCAGGCAAGAGTGGGTTCGCGTTGATCGACGGAGGAGAACGCAACATGTGGAGAAAACAGAACAAGGGTGTGGGCCGATGGACTGCAATTGTTTTTCAGGTTGGAGCAATTGCAATTGCCTTGTCGCAAGGAGAATGCGGGAACAAGCCCGTGAAGAGCAATCTGCCTGAAGTGCCTCCGGATCTTGCGGGCGAGCTGAAGGCAATCGCGGGAACTAACTATTTTGTGGTGCAACCATCGAAGACGCCCACGATCAAGGAAGAAGTTCCCACGCAGGCGAACCCAGGGGCCGTAAAGACGGGCGGGGGCACGATTGCGAAAAAGGCGTGCGCGGGGACAACGACCTACACGATGGATGCGATTTATCCGGTGCTGATTTGCCATCCGTTGCTGGACGACCTACGCCCGCCTTCCGCCGGCGCGAAACCAACGGTGACAGCAAGGACGGCGACGACGACGTGGGCGCCGGAAGGTCAAAACAAATATCAGATCGCGAACAGCGCCAAGGGGCTGCTGGTTTGCGCGGATGCTCGGATGCCGGTCCGCGGGCAGCTGGACAAAATTACGTCGTGCGAAGACGGATCGGACCAGTTCATTCGATACAGATTGAACTTGAACGGCTTAGTGACGCTGAATTGGGTGGGAGACACGAACGCGAGGCCGGCGGGATTGATATTGTTTGAGCCGTGGTTGTACGTTAGCTCGACTTTGACCGCCTGTAGCGGCACGTCGACGGGCAACAGCGCGTGCCCTAGTTCGCCGGGGACGGGCGGTGGCTTTACTCCTGCCGTGGCGAAAAGTCCGAAGTGAGAAGACCGAGGCGAGAACCGTTTACTGCACAGAGGGATTGGCGGAGACTTGCGCGCCGGGTTTGATGTCGAGAGGCTTGCCGTTGGGAAGGTAGCGAAAGAGAACCGAGAGACTGGACCATTCGAGGTCCCAACCGTTTTCGATGGCGAGGAGCGTGTAACGGCCGGGAAGAACGCCGCCTAGAGTGAAGGTGCCATCGGAGTCGGACTGATCGCGATGGAAGAGAGTGGCGTTTTGAGATGGATCTTCGGGGACGAGGAGAATCATGGCGCCGGCGACGGGTTTTCCGTCTTTCAGGGCGGCGCCGGTGACGGTGCAGTTTGGTTGCGTGAGATGAACCACCAGTTTGGCGGGAGTACCGGCGGCGAGAGCGACTGCGCGACCGGAAACGGAAGCGCCGGTGGCTTCGATAGAAGCGACATGAGCAGTAACTTCGAATCCCAACTCGACGAGATATTGGCCGGCCGGAACGGAGAAGGCAAACTCACCTTTTGGGCCAACGCCAGACGAATAAGAAGTGCGGCCGTCCGGCGAAGTAAATTTTATTGACGCCATTTCCGAAGTATCGTCATCGTCAACGCGGACGGCAGACGGCGCGGGTAAGGAAAGAACATGGCCGGAAACGGAAACGAGCGGGCCCTGGGGAGCCATGTCTATCTGGGCGTCGCTCGAGACCTGTAACGACTGAGATTCCGAGCTAAACCGGCCGTGGTCGGCGGACCCGGCCGTGAGAACCAACTGGCCGGGTGGGATGCCTGAGACTTCATAGAAACCGGGCAATTGAGAGGAGCGCTGGGCGGAGAGACTATCGAGATCCACACCTGCGACGTTGAGCGATGCTTCGAAAGATTCCGTGGAATCAGGTGAGGCTTGATCCTCGTCGCCCGAGTGAGGTTTTGCTGGCGCGTCGGCGACTGAAGGAATTTTGACGAGCAGACGGAGCGCGGGCACGGCGTGGAGAGAGAAGTCGGCTTTCGCCGTGGTGCCAGGGGAAAGAGAGAGCGGAGTAGCAGCATCGAGAGTTTCGGCGTTGGAATAAAAGGCGACCGGATAGACGACATCAAGAATCGGATTTGGCGGAGGTTGAGGCGGCAGTTCATGGGAGAACTCAGAAGTTGAGAGAAAATCAGCCACTCCGGTGGTCATGCGGAGGGGCACGCTGGCGATGCGATCCCCTAAGGCGGCCTTTCCGAGGCTAAACAAAAGAGCAAGATTCGAAGCGCCGCTGAACCAAGGTCTGGCATAAACCACGACGGAGTAAACTCCCGGAGCGAGATGCGCGAAACGGTAGTTACCCAAATCATCTGTCTGCGTGCGGTTTATTTGATTCGTGGAGCGGTGGCCGGAAAAGATTCTGGTTTGAAATAGGAATACCTGAGCTTCTCGGACAGGTTCGCCCGATTCGTTTGAGACATTGCCAGCGATCACGGATTCGCGGAAGAGGCGGAAGCGAATGTGTTCGGAATCGAGTTTCGGCCCGACGGCGATGCCGGTCATGAAGCCTTCGTGCTCATCGAGGCCTTGCCGGGTGTAACCACGGCACATGGCGGTGAGGCGGTATTTGCCTGGCGAGAGGCCGGAGAAAAGGAACTGGCCGTCGTTGGAGCTGAGTGTGGTGATGGTGTTGTCGAGATTTGTGACTGGGGCGATGGTTACTTCGGCGTGTTCGAGGGGTGCGCCGGAAACGGAGTCAACGACGACACCGGCGATGCGAAAACCTTGCGGCCCCGCGGCAAAAACGGCATGTTGAATGGCCAAGAAGAGAACGATGGAGAGAAAAAAGATTCGGCGAGGCACGGACTATTCCTCCACCGGAGTGAGATCAAGGGTAAGCGAAAGAGATTGTTCCGGGACAAGAGAAAATTCCCTGGCGTGAGAGGAGATCTTCGCGAGAAGTTCCTGATCGGAAGAATCGAGATCGAGCAATCCGTCCACGGCGGCGATGCGGTACGAGCCGGGAGCAAGATGATCAAAATGGAAGGAGCCGTCGGCGTCGGCCTGTTGAAAAAAGCGTACAGCGCGCGGACTTGGAGGAAAGAGGCAGATTACCGCGCCGTGAGAAGAATCCTTGGACACGACCTTGCCGGAGAGAGTCGCGGCGCCCTGGCGGAGGACAATTTCAATCGTTGAAGCGGCAGAAGAAGAATCCACAACCAAATCATGGGCGAGCAAATCCGTCGTGCCGAAGCTGATGGATTCCACGTAGTAGGCCCCGACGGCGTAAGGATACACCTCCAGCGCGTAAGTGCCGGGAACGAGGGAGAACAAGTAGACATCGTTGGGATGCCCGGGGTCCCTGGGATCCCGGGATGCAAAGGCCTGCATTCCGGAGCCCTTTCCTTTTTCATGCGCGTAGATGATGACCCGGTTTGCCTCGTCTTCCTGCGAAAGCCCGCGAAGCTTAACGGTGATATTCAATTTAGGGCTAAGGACAAGTTGAAGATTCGTGACGCTGGAAGCGGCGAACACGGATTGCTGCGCGGTTCGTGTCGTATCCGGTTGGCCCGGAGATTGAGGTTCCGACATTTCACCGTCAAGCCAGTATTGGCCGGGAGGAATCCAATCCGATTGGAAGAAACCGGTGCGGGGGTCAAAGCTGATTTTTGCGGGGCCGGAAGGATTGGCCAGACTATTCAGAGAGAGCTGGACAGGTGAGCCGGAAGAATAGCCAGAGACCGTGCCCGACAGACGGATAAATGGTTTGGCCGCCATGATGAGATTGGCTTGTGTCTCGCGCCCGGCGAGAATCTTGATGGGAGAGGCAGAAGAAGGATCCAGGACGCCCGGATAGTATTCCGCGGGATAGCCGAGAGGCACGGGTTGCTCCGGGGCGCGATAGCCGCGCTGATCCGACGGGGCAACGAGAAGAAAATAGGATCCCGAAGGCAAGTCAGGGACACGGAATTTGCCGAGGTCGTTCGTGAGAGTTTGCTGGTTCGTGACGAGGAGAGGTTGAGCGTCGTTTGGGATCCGGCGAACCAATTGGATGCGAAAATTTTCAAGAGGTTCGCCGCGGTCGTCCACGACGCGGCCAGCGAGGACGCCCGCCGGAGTGAGCTTGATCACGGCGGATGCGGCGACAGAAGCGACCTGGAAAGTGGAGACGAGCCCTGGTATTGGGTTGCCGGATAAATAGCCAGGTTTGGTGGCGGAAATTCCAATTGCACCAGCCGGGACACCATCAAAGTGAAAGGAACCTTCCGAGTCGGTGAGAGTAGCGTTAGGCGAGCCGGTACTGGATTGGACCAGAGCACCGCGAACGGGCGAGCCGGTGACGGAATCAACGACGGTGCCGCGGAACGTGCAAGGGCACGAAGAAGAGTCCTGAGCAGAAAGGAGCGGCGCGAGTGCGGCGAGAAGAAGAAGTTGGAGTGGGAGGAGCCGGATCATGGCGCTGAACGAAAGTCTCGAGATCCCTGCAAGTTTAGACGATTTGCGGAGGCACGAAGTGCCCGGCTGATTAGGATGCAGCTTGAGAAGAAAGGGATTTCGAGGCAGGACGGGCGATGGCGCGGCGATTGGGGCTGAGCTGGAGGCGGCGGACGCATTCGTTGAGAGAAGAGCAACGGCAGTGAGAGAGGCCGTGCATGAGTTTTTCGAGGCGGCGGGCACGGGCAATGACTTGTTGCATTTCGAGGATTTTGCGAGAGGCGAGTTTCTTCCAGCGGGGGCCGACGGGGGCGGATTCGCGAATGCCGCTAAGGAAGATGCGGATTTCGTTTAAGGTGAAGCCCATTTCTCCTGCGAAGCGGATGAGAAGAACGCGATCGAGAGCTTCAGTGGAATAGCGGCGCTGGCCGCTCGCGCGCGAGGGCGCGGGCAGCAGGCCGATTTTCTCGTAGTAGCGGATGGCGGAAGCGTTGAGGGCGGCGTGTTTTGCGAGTTCACCGATTTTCATTGGTTCTCTCTCCAGCGGATAAATCGAAGAAAGGTTCCTCGACTCCGCGGCCGAGCGTGCGCCCACACGCCAGAAAAAGCTGTGCCGCTCCGCTCGGAATGACAAATATTTCTACGAGCAACAATTAGATTGAACCTGCTTGACTTAAAGCTGACTTTAACTTTTAGCATTTGGGAGTGGAGAAAGCAATTCCACGAGGAGGAACCAATGAAAAAGATGGAAATGAAATCTGGGACGAGCCATGCATCGAGGATGGCCGTTACCGCGGCGTTGGGAATGACTCTCGTGTACACGGCGGCTGGAGTGGGAATGCGAGAGCGCTATTCGAACGAAACGAAAGTTGGAGGAGCAATGACTGTACAGGGGCAATTCTATTGCAATGCGAAGGCGTTAAGTCCAGCGGAGCGGGCACGGCATGAGGAACTGACGAAGAGACTGCTTGCGAAAAAGATAGCAACTCTGGAGACAGAGAAAGGATACGAGTTTCAATTCCGGCCGGAAGATGCTTCGGTGGCGGAAGTCGCGGAATGGGTTGTGGCAGAGAGCAAGTGCTGCCCGTTTTTTGATTTTCACATTGACCTGGAAGAGGAAGGCAGGCTGGTTTGCCTGCGGCTGACGGGCGCAGAGGGTATCAAGACATTTATTCGCTCTGAGTTCGGGCTGAAGTAAGCCTGGCGACCTGCAAGAGACCTAGCGGCGGAAATGGTTGATGAGCCAGACGATCAAGCTGAGAGCGATGCTGAGAACCAGACAGGTGACAACGGGGAAATAAAAAGTAGTGTGTTCGCCGCGATGAACGATGTCACCGGGGAGGCGGCCGAGGCGGAAGGGGAGTTTGCCGCCGAAGTAGAAGAAGGCGCCGACAAGAACGAGAATGGCGCCGATGAGAAGAAGAGAACGGCCGAGATCGCGGAGATCCATTTCTGTTTATGCTACAGCGGAGACGCGGCGGAGGAGATCGGATTGTTCGGCGATGGATTCGGCGCCGATGGTAAAGGCGTCGAGAAGATTCAGACCGAGGGCGTAGCGCAGGGCTTCGTCCTGGCGATTGCGGAGATCGCCCTGGCCGAGAATTTTCATGCCGATGATTCCCTTCCCGGCGGCTTTCATTTCGCGGATGACACTGACGACGGTTTCGGGATCGGCGTCCATGTGAGAGCCGATGGGATTAATGCGAACGAGATCCACGTCAACCCAGGGAGATTTTGCGGCGGCGTGAAGCGCTTCGATGGAGTGGCAGGAGCAGCCGTGCGCGCGAATGATGCCCTTGTGCTTGGCTTCTTCGAGGACGTCCATGACCGGACGATAGCGCGTGGTCCAATCGCCTTCGGTCAAACAATGCATTAGAAAAACGTCAATGTATTCGGTTTTAAGTTCGCGACGGAAGCGATCGAGGTCGGCGCGCATTCCGTCGGCGTCGCGCGCCCAGGATTTTGTGAGGATGGCAACTTTGCTGCGGTCCACGTGCTTGAGGGCTTCGGCGACATGCGGATGGCTGCCGTAAGAGTCGGCGGAATCAAAAAAACGCAGGCCATTGTCGTAGCCATTGAGGAAGAGTTTGGACAGGCCGCCGATGCCGAGGTCCGTTTGATGCGAGTGATGGCCCACGCCAACAGTGCCGCTGCCCATTGCTAGGCGCGAAGTTTGAATGCCCGTGCGCCCAAGAGTGATGGTGTCCGCGGCGGAGAATTTTGCATTGATGGGCGGAAGGGCAAGCAGGCGGCGAGCAAGGGCGTGCGAAGCAAGAGATGCGGCGGTAAAGCCGCGGGCGGCGTGATGAAGAAATGTGCGGCGGCGCATGAAGGCCTCCGGGGGGCAAAAAGATTCTACACCTCAGATAGACGCACGGGGAGAGGCAACGGTTATCGGCAAAACGAGGAGTCACCGCGGGCTGAAGGCAGGGAGATCATTGAAATCGAAGAAGCCGCCCTTCCTGGCAGAGAGCGCTAGAAAGGACGGCGTTACAAAAATCGTCAGATGAGTTCGAGGCCGGAGAAGAAGTAGCCGATTTCGAAGGCGGCGGTTTCGGGCGCGTCGGAACCGTGCGTGACGTTGTTACCGATGCTGGTGCCGAGGTCGTGGCGAATTGTGCCGGGAGCGGCTTTTTTCGGGTCCGTGGCGCCCATGGCGTCGCGCCATTTAGAGATGGCGCCTTCGGCTTCAAGAACCATAGCGATGATTTTGCCCGAGCTCATGAAATCGGTGAGTTCGCCGAAAAATGGGCGCGCTTTGTGAACGGCGTAGAAGCCGCCAGCTTCTTCTTTGGTGAGGCGCATGGATTTGATGGCGACTATAGAGAAACCCGCTTTGTGAATGCGCGAGAGAATTTCACCTTGGATGCCACGCGATACGGCGTCCGGCTTGATGATTGCAAAAGTACGTTCAATTGCCACGAAACAATTCCTCCAATGAGATTAAAGGGGCCGATCCAAAGATCGGCCACTACTTTAGAGCAGCGGCTAGTGTGCTGCCGAGGTCCGCGGGGGTTTCAACGGTTTTGATACCGGCGGCGGCCATGGCGGCATATTTGTCTTTCGCAGTTCCTTGCCCACCAGAAATGATTGCTCCGGCGTGACCCATGCGGCGACCCGGCGGCGCAGTTTGTCCGGCGATAAAACCAACAACGGGCTTCTTTACGTTTGCTTTGATCCAGGCCGCGGCGACTTCTTCGGCATTGCCGCCGATTTCGCCGATGAGAATGACGGCATGCGTTTCGGGATCGTCGTTGAAGAGTTTGATGGCATCGAGGAACGACGTGCCGATGATGGGGTCGCCGCCAATGCCGATGCAAGTGGACTGACCGATGCCGAGTCGGGTGAGTTGATCGACAGCTTCATAGGTGAGCGTGCCGCTGCGGCTGACGACGCCGACGTGACCGGGCTTGTGAATGCGGCCCGGCATGATGCCGATTTTGCATGTGCCGGGGGAGATGACGCCCGGACAGTTGGGACCGATGAGGCGCGTTTTGTCGCGATCGATCGTGAGAGAGACGCGAACCATGTCGAGAACGGGGATGCCTTCGGTGATGCAGATGACGAGCGGCAACACGGCGTCGGCGGCTTCGAGAATGGCGTCTGCCGCATACGGCGGTGGAACGAAGATAACGGAAGCGTTCGCGCCTGTCGCTTTGACGGCTTCGGCGACGGTGTCGAACACGGGACGTTCGAGATGTTTTGTTTCACCCTTACCGGGCGTAACGCCGCCAACGACGTTTGTCCCGTATTCAATCATTTGCTGTGCGTGGAAAGTGCCTTCGCGGCCGGTGAAGCCCTGCACGATGAGGCGCGTTTTTTCGTTTATAAGAATGCTCATCGCGCACCTCCCGCGAGTTGCACGACTTTTTGCGCGCCGTCTTTCATGCCGTTGGCGATAGTGAAATTGAGGCCGGAATCGCGAAGGATTTGCTGCCCCTGCTCGACGTTGGTGCCTTCCATGCGAACAACGACAGGGACTGTCAATTGGAGTTCCTTTGCGGCGGAGACAACGCCGGTGGCGAGAACATCGCAACGCAGAATGCCGCCGAAAATATTGATGAAGACAGCCTTCACGGCGGTGTCGCTCATTAAAATGCGAAATGCGTTTTTGACTTGATCGGCGGAAGCGCCGCCGCCGACATCGAGAAAATTCGCAGGCGATCCGCCGGCGTATTTGATGATGTCCATGGTAGCCATGGCGAGCCCGGCGCCGTTGACCATGCAGCCGACGCTACCGTCGAGCTTGATGTAATTGAGGCCGTACTTGGAGGCTTCGACTTCGAGAGGATCCTCTTCGTCGAGATCGCGAAGGCCGCGCAAATCCTTGTGGCGGAAGAGGCCGTTGTCGTCGAAGGTCATTTTCGCGTCGAGTGCAACGAGTTTGCCGTCGCCGGTGAGGACGCAAGGGTTGATTTCGAGGAGCGAGCCGTCGGTGTCCACAAACGCGCGATGCAGCGCCTGGAAAAATGGCGCGGCGTTGTTGGCGACTTCACCCGTGAGGCCCAAGCCGAATGCGAGTTTGCGCGCTTGATAAGGCTGCAAGCCAACAGCGGGATGGACGATCTCCTTGATGATGGCGTCAGGATTACTTTTCGCGACTTCTTCGATTTCCATCCCGCCCGCGGCGCTGGCCATGAAGACGACCCGGCCAACGCTGCGATCCACGAGAAGGCTGAGGTAGAGCTCCCGCTTGATGTCGAGGCCTTCTTCGATGAGCAGGCGCTTTACGATGCGGCCGGCGGGACCGGTTTGAATCGTGACGAGATTCATGCCGAGCATGTGCGTGGCGACGTCAGCGGCTTCGTCGGGCGAATGGACGAGCTTGACGCCACCGGCTTTGCCGCGTCCTCCTGCGTGAATCTGCGCCTTGACGACGATGACGTTAGATTTAAGGCGATGCGCACCTTCGCGCGCCTCTTCCTTGGTGAAGGCGACTTCGCTGCGCGGGGTGGTAACGCCGTAGCGGGCAAGAATCGCCTTGGCTTGATATTCGTGAATCTTCATTCGTGAGGTTCCGTATTGGGTGTGACCGCGGAACGGTCAACTGTTAAGATTTTGCTCAGTCGTAAAACATAGAAGTTTACCTGCAACCGGAGCGTTGGAGCAAGGCGAGGCGGAAGAACGCAAAGATGAGTCTTGTGTTGATTGAAAAAACGGAGGCGGGAGCGGCTCTGGAACGCGCGGAAGCGGAAGCGCTGATGGAAGAGCTGCTCGGCGGGCTGCTGGAGACGCCGGCGATTGTGCGGTTGCTGACGGCGTTGAATGCGCGGCCGTATCGGGCGGAGGAATTGGCTGCATTTGCGCGTGTGATGCGGCGGCATGCGGTGCGCGTTTTTGCTGAAGGCGAAACGCCTCCGGCAAACATGGTGGATACGTGCGGCACGGGAGGGGACGGCGCGCAGACGTTCAATATTTCCACGGCGGCGGCGATTGTGGCTGCTGCAGCGGGCGCGCGCGTGGCAAAACATGGGAATCGCGCGGCGAGTTCTTTGAGCGGTTCAGCGGATGTGCTTGAGGCTCTGGGCGTGCGGATTGATTTGCCGTTTTTGGAGACGGGAAAAGCGATTCGCAGCATTGGAATTGGATTTTTGTTTGCCCAAGCAGCGCACACGGCGACGCGTCACGCGACGCCTGCGCGGAAACAGATTGGAGTGCGAACGGTTTTCAATTTACTGGGGCCGCTGACGAATCCCGCGGGGGCGCAGGCGCAAGCGCTAGGGGTTTTTTCGGCGGACGTGATGGAACTTGTAGCGGAGACTCTTCGAGAATTGGGGACAGAGCGCGCGATGGTGATGCACGGCGCGGGAGGATTGGATGAAATTTCGCTTGCTGGGCCGACGGAAATCGTAGAGCTAAAAGACGGAAAGATTCGACGATACGAAGTAACGCCGGAGGAATTTGGGATGGAGCGAGCGCCGCTTGCTGCAATTCGGGGCGGAACAGCGGTGGAAAATGCGGGGCTGATTCGAAGGATTTTTGAAGGAGAGCACGGGGTGAGCCGGGATATTGTGGCGGTGAATGCCGGAGCTGCGCTCGTGGTGACCAGAGTTGCAAAGACTTTGAAACAAGGTGCCGATCTTGCTGGTGAAGCGATCAGAAGTGGAGCGGCGAAGAAAAAATTGGAAGAGCTGGTGGAGCTCGGCGACTCTTAACCCGTAGTTGAGAAAAACACTTAGGGCTTGTCTGGCGATTCTAGAGCTTCGTCGATGGCAATGATGGTAGCGACAGCCGTGGCACCAATAAAGAAATAAACAAACTTGGGGGTTTCCAGGGCGGGGTCGGCCCCTCCCTTTTGGGAGAGGGAGACGCGGAGTTAGCTGCAGCCACAACCACGTCTTCATGCGACGGATCGAGAACGAAGCGACAGGCGGCACCTTCGGGGATAAGCTTCGTCTCTCCGTTGTAAGAAAACTGAAGAGAACCGCACTTGGCGCGTACATCAATCTGTTTTGGACCAGCGACAGAAATTTGCGCGACCGTTGGTTGATCGGAGGCGGGACGGATGTGGGCCTGCACGATTTCGACATCGATCGCCACTGCTTTTGCTGACGAGAACACGATTGTGCCGCTTGTGAGTTGGGCGAGTGCGCCGCCGGGGACGGAGTGCAGTTTCAAAGCGCTTTGGCCCGCCAGATAGAATTGCGCTGAACCGGCCCGGACGCGAAGCAGGCCATCCGAAGCAGTAGTGAACGAATCGCCGTCAAAAACTGTGGAGCCTGCGGAGACCTGAGCGCTTGCTAAATTTGCGTGAGCGGCTTGCGTGACGACGCCAACGGGAGAAACACCAGCAGCGCGCGCCGGGAGCTGACCCACGACGAGTGCATAGACAAGCAGAGCTACGAAAATACGCCGAACCATATGCGACCGAATCCCTTTTGCGTTACGTTTCCGTTTAGGAATCGCGAAAGTGGCTGCGGATAGTACTTTGCGGAGCTGTTGTTTGCGGATTCCGCACAAGGGTCCCTGTACTATCGGACAGGCCACAGAAATAGGATTCGAACGAGCGCGCACCGATTTCGCCGAGCGAAGCTCCTCAATGGCACGGAATAAAGACTGGATTCGGGCAGTTCCGATAAGATTGCAGGCCGTGTTGAGCAAAAGGAGTGAGGAATCTTGAGAAAAGCTGCGATCTCTTTGCTGATTGCACTTTTGCCGTTTCCAGCAGTAGCGCAAAAGGCAACTGCTCCAAATGCAGCGGCCAAAGCCGTGCGCGAGCACCGACAAGAGAATGAAGATCGAATTATGCGCGAGCTGCGGGAATTTCTGGCGATACCCAATATCGCAAGCGACACAAAGAACATTCAGAAGAATGCAGAACGATTGCGCGAAATGCTGGAGGCGCGCGGGATTGAAACGCATTTCTTGCCGATTGAAGGACGCGGACCGGTCGTGTTCGGAAAACTAGAAACGCCGGGGGCGAAACGGACGGTGATTTTTTACGCGCACTATGATGGCCAGCCGGTGGACGCAGCAGCGTGGACGGATCGCGCGCCGTTCGAACCGATTCTTTACGACAATGCGATTGAGGCAGGTGGAAAGCGGATTCCCTTCCCCGCGACGGCGACGACATCTCATTACAAGGATGATTGGAGAATTTATGCCCGGTCGGCTTCGGATGATAAGTCGCCGATTGTGGCGCTGCTGGCAGCGCTAGACGCGCTGAATGAAAACAAGATTCTACTGACGGTGAATTTGAAGGTGGTTTTTGAAGGCGAGGAAGAGGCGGGCTCGGAACATTTGCAGCAAACGCTGGAGTTGCACAAAAACCTGCTGGCTGGTGACGTTTTGTTGACAGGAGACGGGCCGGTGCATCCGAGCGGACGGCCACTAGTATTTTTTGGAGCGCGCGGAGATATCGGTTTGGATGTGACCGTGTACGGGCCGGTGCGGGCTCTGCACAGCGGGCATTACGGAAATTGGGCGCCGAATCCGGCGCTGGAGCTTTCGCGATTGCTCGCGGCGATGAAAGATGAAAACGGGCGCGTGAAGATTCCGGGCTACTACGATGACGTCGCGCCGCTGGGAGACGCGGAAAAGCACGCGATCGCGGAAATGCCGGACAACGATGCGGAGTTGGAAAAAGAATTGGGGATTGCGAAGCCGGAAGGCGGCGGAAAAAAGCTGGCGGAATTGATCATGGAGCCGTCGTTGAACATTCGCGGGATACGAAGCGCATATGTCGGCGAGCAAGCGCAGAACGTGGTGCCGGATCGCGCGGAAGCTTCGCTGGACGCGCGGCTGGTGAAAGGCGAAGATCCAAAGGAAAAGTCGCGGCAGATTGTGGAGTTCATCCGGAAACAGGGATTCTTTGTTGTGGACCGCGAGCCGACGATGGAAGAGCGGCGGACGCACGCAAAAGTTGCGAAGGTAATCGAACAGGGCGGTTATCGCGCGTCACGCACGCGAATGGATTTGCCGGTGTCGAAGGCGATTATCAGCGTGATGAAAGAAGCGGAAAGTGGCGAGGTTGTGGTTGCCCCGACGCTGGGCGGGAGTGTGCCGATGTATGTCTTTGAAGATTTGGGGTTGCCGTGGGTTGGCGTGCCGATTGTGAATTACGACAACCATCAGCACAGTTCCGACGAAAATTTGCGGCTGGGACATTTTTGGAGAGGAATGGAGATTTACGGAGCGCTGCTGGCCGGGCTGAATTGGTAGCGCTTCAAAAATTATCACTCCGGCCGACACTAGTCCTCGGCTTGAGGAACGCTGCACGCACACTCGCCTCCGAAGGCTAGATATATGACCCGTATCGTTCCCACCTCGGCGACGTTTCTTTGTTCTTCTCCTTTACCAGCCACGCCCAATTGAATCGCGAACTTATCCGGCTCAACGCGCCACAGCTGCAATGACGAATTTGCAAAGCCAGCCAGGGCCCATTTCCCGTAGCGTTCGTCTATGGCCGCTTTTAGTCAACCGGGACCGATTTGTCGTACAGCGCTGACACACCATAGAGGCAACTTTGATTCATATCCACTGTCATTTGCTTCGGGAATATGACGTTTGCCTTTGCAGATTCTCTAGCCACAACTGCGAGCAATCGGAAGCCACACACTTCAGCAATCCGGGGTTCGGCAGCGCAAGGCCAGTGCTCTTCTCTTCCTTGGCCGTTTGGCAATTCGCTAGCCCTAGGAGCAAACTACCGCAACGATGTCTCTTTTCATTTCAGCCTCTTGTCGGGACGAGCGCCTACCTTCCTAACGCGCTCACAAGGATAGGAAATTCTTCAGGAGTTGCTTGCCGGAAGTGGTGAGGACGGACTCGGGGTGGAATTGTACGCCTTCGAGTTTGTAGCGGCGGTGGCGGAAGCCCATGATGATGCCGTCGTCGGTTTGTGCGGTCACCGCGAGCTCGCGCGGAAGGGATTTGCGTTCGACGATGAGCGAATGATAGCGCGTGGCAACGAAAGGCTTCGGCAGTTTGCGAAAGACGCCTTTGCCATCGTGGAGAATTTCGCTGGTCTTGCCGTGAAAGAGTTTGGGCGCACGGATGATTTTCCCGCCGAAAGCCGCGCCGATGGCCTGATGGCCCAAGCAAACACCTAAGATTGGAAATTTTCCAGCGAGCTTTTGAACAAGTTCAACGGAGATTCCGGCTTCCTGCGGCGTGCAAGGGCCGGGAGAAATGATAATCGCCTCGGGTTTGCGTTGCGCGATGTGCTCGACGGAAATTTTATCATTGCGATGAACCTCGACGTTGCAACCGAATTCGCCGAGATACTGCGCAAGGTTGTAGGTGAAAGAGTCGTAGTTGTCGAGCAGCAAGATCATTGGGCCCAAATTCCTAGACTTAATTCTACGCCATACTTCATTTCTTTGCGTGAGCGGCCTCGAGAGCGCGGACGAGGGCTTTGGATTTGTTGATACTCTCCTCGAATTCGCCGATGGGTGTGGAGTCCGCGACGATGCCGCCGCCAGCTTGAATGTATGCGACGCCATTCTTGATAACCATGGTGCGCAGCGCGATGCAGGAATCGAGATTGCCCGCGAAATCGAGATAGAGAATTCCACCGGCGTAAATGCCGCGGCGGATTTTTTCGAGCTCTTCGATAATTTCCATCGCGCGGACTTTCGGCGCGCCGGAAACGGTGCCCGCAGGAAAACACGCCATCAACGCGTCAAAGCAATCCACGTCTTCGCGCAGCGTGCCGCGAAGGCTGGAGACGAGATGCATCACGTGCGAGTAGCGCTCGACGGTCATGAGCTTTTCCACGCGTACGCTACCGTATTCGCAGACTCGCCCGAGATCGTTGCGGCCGAGATCCACGAGCATGATGTGTTCGGCACGCTCCTTTTGATCGGCAAGCATTTCACGCTCGAGGCGCTGATCTTCCGCCTCATCCTTGCCGCGCCAACGCGTTCCCGCGATCGGGCGATAAAAAACGTCGCGACCTTGAACTTTGACCAGCATTTCCGGCGAGCTGCCAACAACGGCGACGTCGTTGAGCTGCAGATAGAAAAGATAGGGCGAAGGATTAAGCGCTCGAAGCTTGCGATAAATTTCGAAAGGAGGCGCGTTGGTTTTTGCGGAGAAGCGCTGGCTGATGACGACCTGAAAAACATCCCCCGCACGAATGTATTCCTTCGCTTTGCGGACGGCGGTGAGATAGCCGTCCTTTCCGAAATTCGAGTTTATTTTTACTTTTCCGGTGCGCGCCGATTTCGAAGGCTTCTTTGGCTTTTCAGCAGCCACAGGCTGTTCGAGCAATTTACGCGTGCGCTGAATTTCTTCTGCCGCCGAGTCGTACTTCGAACGCAATGAGCCGTGACCTTCCGTAAAAACATTGCGCACGATCCAGAGGCGATGCTGCACGTGATCGAACGCGATGAGGCCGTGATAGAACATAAGCATTGCATCAAAAAGGCCAATTTCATCGCGAAGGCGCTTGGGCAGACGCTCGATTAGCCGAACCATGTCATAACTGAAATAACCGATGGCGCCTGCAATGAGCGGCGGCAAACCTGGCAATCGAACGGGGCGAAAACGCTCCATGTGCGCGCGAAGAAACGTGACGGGATCCTTTTCCTCCCAGACGATACGATCGCGGCTTTCCAGAACGCATGCGCCATTTGCGTAACGGAAGATTTCTTCGGGATTAGCGCCGGCGAACGTGTAACGCGCAATTTTTTCGCCGCCTTCCACACTTTCGAGGAGAAACGAAAAGCGTGCGCCCTGTGCGATGCGGAGGTAAGCGCTGACCGGAGTAAGCAAATCGGCGGAAAACACATCGTAAACAGGGATGAGGTTTCCTTGTTTGGCGAGCCGCTGAAATTCCTGGAACGAAGGTTGAATCATGAAGCAGAGCCCTTGACGAAAGGAGACAGTTTACACGAGAAGAGTACGAACGGGCTGCAGGCAGGCGTTAACGAATGGATTCGCCCGCACGGAGTTTGGAAAGCATGGCGCGGCGCATCACGGATTCGGGCGGACGGGTGTTCGTCCAAACCTCCCATTGAGCGAACCCTTGCGCGAGAAACATTTCAAGACCGGAGACAGTGGCGATGCCGTTTTTCTTTGCAATTTTTAGTAATCGCGTTTCGAGCGGGCGATAGATGAGGTCCATCACGAGATTGCAGCGAAGCTCCTGTGCAGAAAGTGGAGAGATGTTCTCTTGAGGATACATCCCGACCGGCGTTGTGTTGAGGATGCCGTCAAAAGTTTCCGTGCGAAGCGCGCGACGCGGAACCGCTTCGCCACCGACCGCGCGCGCCAGCTCTCTTGCCGCCGATTCGCGACGCGCACAAACGGAAACCTGCGCCCCTGCGCGTGCAAGCGCGAACGCAACAGCCCGCGCCGAGCCGCCCGCTCCAAAAACGAGGACGCGGCTGCCGCGAAGCTTGAGCTTGCTCTCGAGGGCGCGAAGCACGCCAACATAATCCGTATTGCTCCCGTACAAAGAGCCATTGCGGCGAACGGCGACCGTGTTGACCGCGCCGATCTCCGCGGCGAGCGGCTCGCAATCGGAAACGTGTTTGAGGATATTTTGCTTGTGCGGAATCGTGATGCTGAACCCGCGAACTCCAAATTCAGGAATAGCAATTAGAAAATCTTTAAGGTCGTGAACGAGAAACGGGAGATAAACGGCGTCGCGTTTACGAGCGACGAAGCCCGTGTTGTGCATTAGGGGCGAAAGCGAATGACGAATGGGATCACCGATGACGCAGTAGACTTCGGTTTTTTGGGTGAGCAAGTGAGCGCGGTAAAGATGTTTCAGTTCGCGCAAACTGACCTGCCCGGGAGCGGTAGATTCACCGATGGGCGCATACGCAACCGCGCTGCCTTCGCGCAGAGCAAGGATGCGACCGGGCAAACCAATTTCTCCCATGGGCACGGCGACAAAACATCGCGAGCGCCGCGCAAGATGAAGCAGACGCACACTGTCCGCAATCGTCGTTGCGTGCGCGGCGATTTTGACGGCGTCCACTTCTCCTTCTCCGCATTCCGGGCATGAAACGCTTTGCGGCAGTTTCGGAGTGCGCTCAAAGTCGTGCATGGAAAGCATGACCCGCGGCGGCACGGCATATTCACGAATCGATTGGTCGGGCAGTTCGCGCTCCGTTTCGATTTCAACGTCACACCAGATGCAGCCGGCGCGCCGCGCTTCCATCAACCAGAAAAGCTCAGCTTGAATATCACCGCGAAATTCACCGCCGGCAGCCTTGCGCCTACAAGTGGCGAGAAAGGTCGCGCCGCGAAAGGATTGCTTGCCGAGCAAGCGCAGGAGTTTGCGGCGTTCGGCATCGCTCTTCAGCCAATCGAGCCGAAGCTCAATCGTCCGAGTTTCCTTTAAGCCCAGCCGAATCTGGCGAGCCATCTCAGAGGCTGTCGGGCAAGCCGCCACGGCGCATATGCGGTTTTCGCGGGAACCAAAGGGGCTGGGACTCTGTGAGGTCTTCGGCATATTATTGAAAACAAAAGATGTAGCATGCCGTATCAAATGTGTAAAGCACCCGCCTCCAATTTCTTGACCGGCATGGTGCAGGATTGCTACTTTCGCTTGAGTGGAGTCCCCCGCATGCCCTTGAGGGCGTGTCCTAAGGAGTTTGCGATGCTCGCAAAGTCAGCCAATTTGTGTCTCGTTCTGCTCTTGGGAGCAGGAGTCAGCGCCGCGCAGCGCTCGGAAGCCGTGCAGAAGGCCAACCAGCCGGATGCCACGCAGATCAATTGCGCCGGATTTTATACGGACCAGAAAGTAGGCGGCGAAATCTATATCGCCTCGGGCGAAGAATCGGTGATCCGGCTTACCTTCAGCAGCGGCGACTACGTGCACATCAATCGCGGCATGAACCAGGGCGTGAAGGAAGGGGACCTGTTCAGCGTCACGCGGAGGGAAGGCGATCCCGATCGCGTGTCATGGTTTAAATGGCAGCCCAAGCTGCTGAAAGCCATGGGCGATCCCTATGTGGATCTGGGTCAGATCAAAGTGGTGAAGGTGCAGCCAAAGACTTCGATTGCTCAGGTTACGTTCTCCTGCATGCCGATGCAGCGCGGAGACATCGTGCTTCCCTACCAGCCGCGCCCAGTCGGACCGTTCAAGGATCCGGGCAAGTTTGATTTTTTTGCGCCCGTTAGCGGTAAGCCTGTGGCGATGGTGGTGACGTCGAAAGACTGGGCGCAATCGATGGGTCAGAATGACACGATTTACGTAAACCTTGGGACGGCACAGGGAGTGAAGCTCGGCGACTATTTCCGGATTTTCCGGTATCAAGGCACGAGAGCAGAAGTTGCACCGACTGAGAAGGACTATCAATTCAAGCTCTTCGGCTTCGGCAGCGCGCCGCAGCGCTATGAATGGAACGATTTGCCGCGGGAAGTTCTTGGTGAAGGCATCGTACTGAACGCGAGCAAGAATTCTTCAACGGTCCTCATTACATACGCCCGCAAAGAGGTGTATGCCGGCGACTACGTAGAAGTAGAGTAGCGTAAGTCCGAACCGCTATTCAGAAGGCCCGCTTCACAGTGATGTGAAGCGGGCCTTTTTCTTTGCAAAGAATCACGGGGCTGGGCTGCGTTCGGAGTGGTCCGAGAAAACTTCGCACGTAAAACCGAAGACTTGCAACGGCTCGGACTTCCAGGCATCCCGCGGCAGGCCGGCTTTGCGGCAGGTCTCCGCCAGGAACGCTTCGCGTTCCAACGAATGCTCGACGGCAACTTGGGGCAAGAGGAGGCCCCGGTGCCGCTCTTTGACAATGAGAAGTCCGTGGCGGCCAATTTCAATTTCTTCGGGGCGAATGGGCGTAGGTGGCGAGAGCAACGAGATTTCAATTTCCAGATGAGAGAGTTCTTCGGCACGCACGGGCGAGAAACGCGGGTCTTGCAAAGCAGCGCTCGCGGCACAGTGCGAAATGCTTGCGCCCAGTGGTTCCTGAGCTTCAATGACGCCGATGCATCCGCGCAAGTTGCCCTGAACATGGAGCGTAACAAAGACTCCACAGACTCGTGCAAAAACGGGGCCGAGTGGAGGGGCGGGGGCTGCATTGCTGGTCACCGCAGATTGAACAGACTGGCGGGCAAATTCAAGAAGCGCGCGACGGTCTTCCTCCGGCAAGACGAACTCAGGAAGTGACAACATCCTTGGTTTTTTCGGGAGCTGCCCCGAGAGCCTGGCTCATGCGCAACTTTCGCCGCTGTTTGATGCGGTCATCGAGCTGCCCCCAGAAACGCAGAAAATACTGCGCGGCCGAAACAAGCGCGCTAATCACCACCAGCCAGAGCAAAACATTGGCGAGAAGCTTGAGCGACGGGTGGCGGGCTTTGCCAATCAAAACGGCCACTGCACAAACCTGTAGAACCATTTTCGTTTTGCCGAGAGTAGAAGCCGCGATGGTAAATCCTTCGGCAGAGGCGATGTTGCGAAGTCCCAAGACAGTGAACTCTCGGCCGATGATGATTACCACCATCCAGCCCGGCACAAGTCGCATCTCCACAAGGGAGACAAAGGCGGCGGAAATAAGAAGTTTATCCGCGATGGGATCGAGCAGGATGCCGAGGGTCGTGACTTGGCGGCGACGTCGGGCAAAATAACCGTCGGCCCAATCCGTAGCAGCGGCGGTCAGAAGGATGAGCACACCCCAGAATTCGAAGTGCATGGTGAAGCCCCAAAGATCAACGTTAGGACTGCGCGTGAGCAGCACAACGATGAGCAGGGGTACAAAAAAGATCCGCAGCACCGTGAGCGAATTAGGGAGGTTCATAGAGCATGAGCGGCAGAGGTGCCGCCCTGAGGCCTCGGCTGCCGCCGAGACCCACTATAGACGCCGAGGCAACAGGCGTCAACGCCTTGGACTGGGGGGCAAAAGTGTCCGTAAAACGAGGAAAGCAGGATACTTCCTGATTAATCGGGGATTACAGTAGATGCGCGTGGAGCAATACTGATTCGTAACGAAAGTGCTGCCAAACTGTGCAAAATTGGAAGAGGGCCTTGAGCCGCGAGGGGAAGGCGCGCGAGTATGTTACTAAGCATATATACACTCTATACTCCACATTCTAAATGACTTACAGCGATGTTTTGGGCAATCCGCTGGACATGAGCGGTATTTGTCTGGCTCGGGAGGCGATTTGAGTCCCAGTGGTTTCCACAGTGTTTTCCACAGCCTTCGGTGCTATGGGGGACAGGGGATTTGGAGAAAAAAGCGCTTCAACTCGCGCGAAAATCGCCGCGATTCCCAGTTAGTTACCGGACTGCAAAGGGTCGAAGACTGCTATATGGCGCGTGGGCCGCGCAACAGACGTGCCGGCAGGAGCAGGATCGCGCTCAGGAGCTGAAACACGCCGTTGACGGCAATGCCAACAATCCGAAACGGAAGCGTGAGCAGCCAAACAATGGGATAGAGGACCAGCGCGAGAAGCGCCAGCGGCCAGCAAAGCACCAGCAGAATGCACCACAAGAGGAATCCAGCCATGGTTTCACCTCCCTCTCTGAATACGCCTAGTTGCGGCGAGAAGTTCCACGCGCCGCGAAATTATTCAGCCGAAGCTTCTGCACGACAGAAGCCGGGACCTCGGCGTCGAGTTGCATATGCGAATCGTCCACCTGGGAATGGAGGACTTTGCCAAGCGCGTGGACAAGCGCAAGCGTCTTGCCTTCGGCCAGCGGAAGGCGAAGCGACAGCGTAACGGTGGGATCGACGGGAAGATGTGCATCCATCTGAGAAATCAGCGCTTCGAGGCCTTCACCTGTCAGGCCGGAGACCAGCGCCACAGGTGAATCGTGATTTCCGTTGCAGGATTTTGAGATTGTGAGTTTTTCCTCGGCGGAGAGACGATCGACTTTATTCAACACGCGGATTAGCGGGCGATCCGCGACGCCCAGTTCGGCCAAGATTTTTTTCACTTCCGCATCGAGCTGTTCGTGATGCGAATTCGAAACGTCACTCACGTGCAGAATCAAAGCAGATTCCTGAACCTCCTCGAGAGTGGCGCGGAATGCGGTCATCAGCGGCTTCGGCAGATCGCGGATGAATCCGACGGTGTCAGAAAGCAAAGCGCGGCGGCCGGAAGGCAAGCGCATCGCGCGCACGGTGGGGTCAAGCGTTGCGAACATGCGCGAGGAGACAAGCACTTCCGCTTTGCTCATTGCGTTGAAGAGCGTGGATTTCCCCGCGTTGGTGTAGCCGACGAGGGCAATCGTGCCGAGCGGAACCGCGTTGCGCGCTTCGCGCCGCAAAGCGCGCTGTTTCCTGACTGCTTCGATATCCGCTTGAATCTTTCGAACGCGGTCGCGGATGCGGCGCCGGTCGGTTTCGAGTTTCTTTTCGCCGGGACCGCGAACGCCAATGCGGCCTGCTCCACCGCCCGCGCCTCCCGCCCCGCCCCCGCCGCTTTTGCCGCCAAGACGCGACATTGCGGTTCCCTTGCCCGTCAGACGCGGCAGCATGTAATTGAGCTGCGCCAGTTCGACTTGCAACTGGCCTTCCCGACTGCGCGCGTGCTTGGCAAAAATATCCAGAATGAGCTGCGTCCGATCAATTACCCTGCGCTCGGTGTATTCTTCAATATTTCGCTGCTGCACGGGAGAGAGATTGCAATCGAAGATAATGAGCGGAGCTTTACGCGCGTTCGCTTCTGCGGTGATTTCTTCCAGTTTGCCGCGGCCAACGAGCGTGGCGGGATCTGCTGCATCGCGCAGCTGAAAGACGGTTCCGGCAATGTCGGCGCCTGCGCTGCGCGCGAGTTCGACAAGTTCCGCCAGGGATTCGCGCTCCGGCACGCCTGCAGGCTGGCCGGGAAATCGCGGCGAACGCTTCCAGGCGACCCCAACAAGCAGCGCGCGCTCCGTTACAGTGATTTGTTGGCTGGATTTCATCGAGCGGACGTACCAGGTGCTTTCCCAAACAGAAGAGCGGCCGGTCGGACTTTCTCCATTGGGGCATTATACGCCTGAGGATTAAGAGCCGCGAGTGGCCAGGAGTGCGCTGACATAGGCGGCCGCGGAGCGCTGAACCGTTGCATCGTCGCCGAATCCAGCGAGCCAATGAACGCCGTGTTCGCGGCGAAACCAAGTGAGCTGGCGCTTTGCATATTGACGCGTGGATTGTCGAATCGCGGCGCGGGCTTCGTTCAAAGACATTTTGTTTTGCAAGACATCACGCAGTTCGCGATAGCCGATGAAATCGAACGGCTTTGCGTTTTCCGGATAGCCTTTGTTCAACAGTTGGCTCACTTCTTCGAACCAGCCGGCCGCCAGCATAGCGTCAGTACGCGAGTGGATGCGATCTCTAAGTGCATCTCGAGGAGGCTGCAAACCGAGTTTGATCGGCTTCCAACCACGCAGCGGCTTGCGCGCCGTGCGATGGACTTCGGAAAGCGGCTTCCGCGCGAGAAGGCAGACTTCGATGGCACGGATGATTTTTTGTTCGTCTGCTGGCGCAATCTTTGCCGCCGTTTCTGCATCCAGCTTTTTCAAAACTCCATGAAGGTGCCCAGGACCGTGAGTCGCGGCGTTTTCTCGCAAACGTTCGCGAGTTTCTTCCGAACGCTGAGGAAGCTCGGCAAGTCCTTCAAGCAGCGCTCGCAGATAGAGTCCCGTGCCAACGGTGAAGATGGGCAATTTGCCGCGCTGCCTCAGGCCGGCGAGAACGAGTTCCGCGCGTTCGCGATAATCCCCCGCCGTGGAAGGCTCTTCGGGGCTCAGGATATCGAGCAAATGATGCGGAACGCCGTCGCGTTCAGCAAGAGTCGGCTTCGCCGTTCCGATATCGAAGCCGCGATAGAGTTGCGTGGAGTCGCATGCAACGACTTCGCCGTCAAATCCCTTCGCGAGCGAAACGCCTAGTGCAGATTTTCCCGATGCCGTGGGGCCGACAATCACGACGAGCGGCAAAACGGAAACGACGGGATTCATCGAAACAGGATATGCCATCCGCGGAAAAGAAGGACGAGGAGAACAATCGCAGCAAGCAAAATGCTGCCGAGAACTTGTTGGCGTGAAGGTTTCACTGCTGATTCAGAATCTCCGGCGGTAAATTGTAAAGGTAAATTGCCCGCAATTCGATGTACGGGCCGGTGAACGCGGAGGGAAGCGGCTCAAACGGATTCGAAGCGCGAATAGAAGAAATGGCCGCGCGGTCGAGCGGCTCCTTGCTGGAGGAACGCACCAGAATCGGATAGCCAGGCGGGACGCTGCCATCGCGCATGATGCGGAACTGCAGCTCGACCCAACCTTTTTCGCCAAGCATCACCGATTCCGGCATCACCGCCTGCCAGTTGCGCTCCACGCTCTGCTGCACCCGCGCGAGATACACGCTGAAATCCACGCCTTGATCCGGCGTGAGCATGGCCATGCCACCGTATGCGCGGCCAGATTGTCCCCCGCCGCCTCCGATCGAGCGCGGCACAGGCACAGATTGAATCGTTGCCCGTGGACCGGAAATTCCCGGCGATTGCCGCTGCGGGGCCGAGTCGCTCGGCCGCGTGTTCCCATATTTCGGGAGCACCAAACCTCGCTGCGGCTTTGGCGTGTCCGGCTTCTCCAGCTTCAATGGCATGTTCGATGCGACTTCCGTTTTCGGTTCCGGCGACGGCGGAGGCTGCGATGCATTCGCCTGCGGAGCGGGCGCGCTCGGTAGTTCCTTTTTGGGCTGCGGTTGCACTTCGGGTTGCGGCTGAGGAATAGGCGCGGGCAAAGCCGGCGGCGCGATCTTCCTTAGGACGTTTGGATCAACGTGAATGCGGGGCTGCGGCGGACGCGCGGGTGCGGGAATATCGAACGGCCCAGGCGGCAAGAGCAACGTGACGTTCTTGCGTGCGATTTCGTCATTCTCCGTCGGCGTCTTGTGCTTGCGAAAATAACTTGGCGGAAAAAGCAACGCGAGGAGAATCAATCCATAGATTACCGACGTCGTTACGCGATTGATTAGCTCCTCGCGCGTTCTTTGCGCTCTATTTACCGGGGTAACCAGAAGCTGGAGTTCGCCCGTGGTGAAAACGTCACCTTCCACCAAATCTTCTGGACGCGTAAAAAACTCGAATGAGTTTTCTGGCGGGGCCGCGGTTCCTGCGGGAATCACTACGCGATCATCGAGCGTGCTTGGCTGCGCCGTGACATCACCGACTGGTGGCGCTGTATAGGGAAAGATTTTTGCGTCGCGCGGAACGACGACGCGCTCCGTAATCGAATCCAGCGGTAGCCCCGCGGGGATCTTCGTTTCTTCCTCCAGCGGCCCCGTGGACATGTAGCCCGGAATAAGCGTGCGTTCGTCGAGCGCGCTGGGGCGGCCTGGTGTGGCGATAAGTTTTGCCGGCCGCGCATCCGGCGGCACAAGAGTCCGGGGAATCATTTGCCTTCTTTTTGGAGCGGGGCGGCCGGTCGAGGAGCGCGGCTGCTTTCCGTCAATTGGACGCGCTCGGCGTGCTCCTGGATGCTTGCCATGACGCGAACGGCAAGTTCCAGCGAAGCGCGGCCGGAAACGCCGTCAGTCTTGGGTGGTTTGCGCGTTCGGACGGCGTTCAGAAACGCTTCGAGCTCCGCCCGCAACGGCTCGACTGCGGGAGCATTCAGCTTTTCAAATCCGAAGTCGGGCTGAGGTCCGGGACGATTGACGCGTACGCGCAAAGCGTGTCGCCGCGCGTAATCGAGCGAAATATATTCGTGCTGCTGAAAGAAGCGCACCTTGCGCACGCGCTCCGTCGAAACACGGCTGGCGGTGACATTCGCGACGGCCCCGCCTTCGAATTCAAGCCGCGCGTGCGCGATGTCCACCTTGTCGGTAAGCACGGGAATCCCTACGGCTTTGACTTCGGTGACCGGTTCGCCGACAAGCGCGAGCAAAATGTCGAGGTCGTGAATCATCAAATCGTAGATGACGTCAACATCGAGGCTGCGCGGCGTGAAGACGCCAAGCCGATGCACTTCAAAAAAAAGCGGCCGGTTCAGAATGGGCTCTACCGCAAGCACCGCGGGATTGAATCGTTCCACATGGCCAACCTGCAGAATGCGCTTATTGCGGAGCGCGGAATCAACAAGTTCATCGGCTTCTTCGAGCGTCGCCGCCATCGGCTTCTCGACAAGCACGTCAATTCCCTGCTCCATCAAACGGCAGCCGGCCTCTGCGTGCGCAATCGTGGGAACGGCCACGCTCGCAGCGTCCACTGCCCCGCGCAATTCGCCGAGCGAACCAAAAGCGCTCGTCCCAAATTCCGCAGCGAATTTTTCCGCTCGCGCAGCATCGGAATCGAACACGCCCACAAGCTTCGCGCCGTCCATCTCCTTGTAAACGCGCGCATGATTGCGACCGAATTCACCGCAGCCCACAACGGCCACACGAATAGCTTTGCTTTGCGCGCCGAGCGTCATTCCCTGTTCATTCCCTTCGCAGCGCCGTTTGGTTCCGCAACCGGAAACGCCTGAATGGCGATTCCCGCCTGGTTGGCCAACTCGATCAGTTTTTCGCGGTCAAAAAAAAGGATCCGGCCTGCGTCGACGGCTAGCGCCGTCGCGCCGCAGGCCCGCATCTGTTGGATGGTGGGCAAACCGACGACGGGTACATCAAAGCGCATGTCCTGTTTCGGTTTGCTCACCTTCACAACAACAAGCCGTTTTCCCGAGGCGAGCCGCGCCGCGCGTTCGATGGTTTCATCCGTGCCTTCCATTGCTTCCACAGCAACGCAGGCCTTGTCCGAAATCACCACGGTCTGGCCAATGTCCATACCTGCGATATGTCGCGCGACGGCGAGACCATAGTTGATGTCCGCGGCTTCGTGCTCATTTGGCGCGCGAACCGTCAGCACGCCGGCGTCAGGCACAAGCGGCTTCAAGAAATGCGTCGAGTCTACAAGCTCGATTCCTTCGTCTTCCAAAACTTTCGCTACCGCACCGATGAGCGCATCCGTATTTTTTCTCGGTAATGCAAAAAGCAGCTTCGCGAGTTTCCAATCCGGCCGTATCGAACTGAAAATCTTTGTGTGCTTCACTTGCCCGGCCATTACTGCCTGCTTCACACCTTCTTTGTGTAGCAAATCAATCGTCTTGCTCAGCTCCCCCAGGCTCACCCAATGCAACCGCTTTACTTTCCCGTCCAGGTCGGGGTCCGCTTCTTCCTTTATCGCGATCACCGCCATCTCAATTCCTTGGCTTCGCGCGCCTTCCAGCACAAGAAACGGAAACCGCCCGTTGCCCGCAATGAGCCCCCATCCCGTTGCGTTTGAAGTGGCGGTAGGCATGAAGTCGTCGCTACGCAATCTACTTGACGATGCCGCGCTCGGCAGTCTCGATGAATTGAACCAGTTCGATCACGTCGGCGGACGCGGCAAACTGCTCGCGCATTTTCGCCAGCGCCTGCGAAGTGTTCAGCTTCGAACGCAACAGCAAACGAAAAGCGCGCTGCAGCGTCTTGCGCCGCTCTTCGTTGAAACCTTTTCGCTCCAGCCCGATGGAGTTGATGCCGAAGCTCTTCGTCTCTCTCTCCGTGACCACTCGCGAAAAAGGCGGAACGTCTTGTGTGATGACCGTGCACGCCCCGATATACGCATAGCGGCCCACTCGGCAAAACTGATGAACGGGTGAGAGCGCTCCCACCGTCGCATGATCTTCAATCGTCACGTGCCCGGCAAGTGTCGCCGCATTCGCGAGAATGTTGTGGCTCCCGATTGCTGAATCGTGGCCCACGTGGGTATACGCCATCAAGAGATTGTGATTACCGATCTTCGTAATGCCGCCGCCTTTTTTCGTTCCCCGGCTTACCGTAACGCCCTCACGAAACGTATTTCCTTCTCCGACCGTCAATTCCGTCCGCTCCCCATGAAACGTAAGGTCCTGTGGATCTCCACCGATCACACAAAAGGGATGAAAAACATTCTTCGCGCCAAATTTCGAAGGCCCTTGAATGCCCGCGTGGCTGTGCACAACGCAGCCATCGCCCAGTGAAACATGCGGCCCAATCACCGCAAATGCGCCCACCGTGACGCCCTCGCCCAGCTTCGCTTCCGGCGAAACCACGGCCTGCGGATGAATTCCGTTTTCGCTCATGTCGCTGTTTATTTCGCAGCCGGATCGCGGTCAATCATCTTGCACATCAGCGTCGCCTCTGCTGCAAGCTGGCCATCAACCAATCCCTTACCCTCGATCTTGCAAAAGTCTCCCCGCCAGTTGGCCACCGTCACTTCAATTCTCAGCTGATGTCCAGGCAATACCGGCCTGCGGAATCGCACTCCATCCACCGCCGCGAGAAATAGCAGCTTATTCTCGCGATCGGGAATTTCGTGCAACAACAAAAGTCCTCCGGCCTGCGCCATTCCTTCAATAATCAAAACGCCCGGCATCACCGGCTTCCCGGGAAAATGCCCCTGAAAATGCGCCTCATTGATCGTGACGTTCTTGATGGCGACGATCCGCTTGAGCCGCTCCATCTCCAACACCCCGTCAATCATCAGAAACGGGTAACGATGCGGCAAATATTTCTGAATTTCCGTTACGTCGTAGATCATTCCTCTCTCCGCTGCGCAGGCCATCCTGCCGACCTGGGATGTCCCCGCCAAAACTACCATTATAAAGGAAGCAAGGGCACTCGAAACCCGCAATCTACGTGCCAGGGACGGAGCGGAACGTTGCCGAACCAGAGCGCCATTGTTAGCATGGCCGGGTGAAACAAGCCCCTGTAGACCCTCGGCATCTTCACAAAATCCTGACTCCTCAGCTTCCAAACATGCTGGAAGTCCTGCGCGAATTCACTCTCGCGGAATCGCCCAGCACGGAGAAAGCTGCGGCGGATCGTTGCGCGGAAATCATTGCAGCCGAGTGGCGCAAGCGCGATGTCGCCGTCAGCCTGATTCCGCAAACGTCGCGCGGTAACCACATTCGCGTCGAATGGAAGCCACAGAACGCTAAGGCTGCAGGTCAGCTCCTTATCCTCGGGCATTACGACACCGTTTATGCCACGGGAACGCTCGAAAAGATGCCGTTCGGCGTGGACGGTGGAAAGGCGTACGGCCCGGGCGTCTTCGACATGAAAGCGGGAATCGTTCAGGCGCTCTTCGCCTTGGACGCATTGCAGCAGACCAATACTTGCGCGGGAAAGCAAATTGTCTTGTTGTGGACCTCGGACGAAGAGGTCGGCTCGCAATCCTCTCGCGGACTTCTGGAAGCGGAAGCGCGACGGAGCGATGCCGTCTTCGTGATGGAGCCTTCGCTCGGACCCAAAGGACTTTTGAAAACGGCGCGCAAAGGCGTCGGTCAAGCCGAACTCATCGTGCGCGGAAAAGCCTCTCACGCCGGGCTTGCGCCGGAGGACGGCATCAACGCCGTTCACGAGTTAGCGCTGCAAATCGCCAGGATGCGCGGTTGGAACAACGTGCGCCACGGGGTTACTGTCAACGTAGACGTCATTCAAGGCGGAACCCGCGTAAACGTAATCGCGGAACGCGCGAGAGCGCTGATTGATTTGCGAGCGCTAAGAATCTCGGACATGCGAAACATCGAAAAAAAACTGCACGCGTTGAAACCCATCCAACGCGGCGCAAAGCTGGAGATAAAAGGCGGATTCAGCCGCGAACCAATGGAGCGCAAAGTCAGCGCCGCGCTCTTTGCGCGCGCCAGGAAACTAGCCGCAGAAATCGGCGTTAAATTGGGCGAGTGCACCGCCGGCGGCGGCTCGGACGGAAATCTAACCGCCGCTCTTGGCGTGCCTACTTTGGATGGCCTCGGCGCCGTCGGCGACGGCGCTCACTCCCTACACGAACACATTTTTGTCAAAAAGATGCCGGAGCGCGCCGCAATTCTCGCTGCGCTGCTTGTGAATTCCTAAGATTACGATTAGTTGGAGCTTTAGTGCACGTAAGTCTTGCGCAGGTATTCCGCTGTCGCCTGCATCAAGTCGCCGTAATCGTTGTGAATCACGTTCCGCAGCGCGCTCTCAGCCGATTCACCGGTCGCGATGCGGTCCAGCACGCTTTCGATATCTCCCATGCCCGTTGTCTGCACGATGGCTTCAACATTTGCGAGCGACCACGCGTAGGCATAGCTCCCCTTGTTGTTCGGGAACTGCATCCACGAACCTTCCAATTGGCCGAGCGACAGCGCCTGCTTCGCGTCGCAAACTTGCAGCAGTGCCGCTGCGCTCATGTTGCTGCGCTTCCCTTCCATCCATTGTGCGATCCCTTCCTGCAGCCACGTCGGTGCACGCCCATGTGTTTTTTGTTGCACGAAGCTGTGCGTTAGCTCGTGTTTCAGCACGCGCGCCAAATCGGGCGTCATGCCCGTCAGGCCCTGCACTGGGACGCGGATCCGGCCGTCATTTAACGCGCTCACCCAATCCGGCGCGTTTGTAATGTCCGCAAACGCCTGTTTCGTGTACAAAATCACGCCGACCGAATCGGGTGTTGAAAATCTCAGCTCGGATTCGATCTCGTTGTAGTGCGATTCGAGCGTGCGCAGTACTTCTCGCGCAAGAGCCGGCTCCGCCGAACCGTTGTAACGCAAAGTGAAGTGTGGGCTTTCGTTTTCCTTGTAACTCTCTTCTTCCGCTTTGTCCTTCTGAGCTTTTTCCAGCGCTGCCTGTACTTCGGGATCGGAACGCAGCGCCAGAGCGCGTTTCCATTCAGCAACCGCCTGATCGAGTTTGTTCAATCCGTAGTAGGCCCAGCCCGACAGCTTGGCAACGTCTGCATTGTTAGGACTGTTCCGCCTCGCTCGATCCAGATAATCGAGCGACTGCTTGAATTCGCTGCGTCTCAGGTGCAGGTAAGCGACATTCAAAAGCAAAGATGCCAGGTCCGGCGCAAAATTGAGGGCGGTGCGTTCGTCCGCCAGCGCATGATCCATGTCGCCATGAGTCATCTCGAATTGCGCGGCAACATGGTGCGCAAGCGCGGCGCTCTCTCTGTCAGCCCGGCTCCCTGAACGCGCTTCACCCTCCAGCTTGGCAATGAAGTCGCGGTCAATCATGCCGTCGTGTACTGCTCCCTGCTCGACCTCTCCGCCGGCACTTGCAATTCCCATCGATTCCAGCGAGGGAGGCGTAATGGCAAGATTTGCCGCGGCCTGTGCGTACGAACTCGGCGCGCCGCCTCGCTCGATATGATCCACAATCGATTTCGGCAACGTGAGCGTTCCGGAAGCAGTCTCGTACTCAATTTTGTCGGCGAGCTCGGTTACGCTGAGGGCAACAATCCTTCGCCCATTCTTGAGGACAATCGTATCCGCGGCTGCACCAACTGCAAGGAATACCAATCCTCCGAAGCACGCCGCGAGGCGCGCGATGAGTCTCTGGGGCCGCATCCCTAAATTTTAGAACGCAGACATAGCCTCGGGCCACGTCCCTTGTCCCGTCATGCCGTAAATGACTACACTGCCTGTATGCGGGCCCGGGCTATCCTCTTTGTTCTGTCGCTTCTTTTCTTCCCTTTTTTCCTTTCCGCCGAGGATTCAAAATCGCCGCGCGAGCTCTACGCCGCGCTGAACGACCTCAAGCTTGACCCCGCCGCGGTCTATTCACTTCCGCCCGCCAGCCGCATCGAATTGCATCGTGGCGACGCGTTACTCACTTTTGAAGAGGGCCGGATTTGTTTTTTCTCCCCGCTCGACGGGCGGGTCACGGGGGCAGTGTTCTCCGGACGAGGGCATATTCTCGCCGCGCCACGCGATCCCGTGGAAAAACAGCAGCTCGCGCTGTTCACCGGCGCGCCGCTTCTTGACCAAAGCATCTCCTCCGCCTACTTGCGGTTCACCGACGAAACTGCCGCCGAACTGCAACGCCAATTTCAAAACGTGGGAATTTCCGCAAAAGAAGACCTGAACTTTGTTATCCGCTGGGGCGCCCTGCTTCCTTCTTTCAACCCTCTGCATTCGCTGCGAATTTTGTCAAATGCACTCACGGAGAATCCGCGTTCCTACTTCTATGCCGGAATCGAAGGGCTGGCCACTGGCCCGTTTGATTTTGTTTTCGATCCGGATCGCGATGAACCGATGTTTCTCGGGCAGGCTCACAAGCAGGACAGTTCGTCATTTTATGATATCTGGGCTTCTTATCGCGTTCCGGACGTTGCACCACGGAAGATCGCCTTTCGCTCGGTGAAGTACACGCTGGACACGACTATCCAGCAGGACACGACCCTTTCCGGCTCGGCTCTCGTCCAACTCCGCGCGGAAACAGGCGGCGAGCGATTTCTGCCCTTTCAGCTTTCGCGTAGCTTACAGGTGAAATCCGTCACGGCCGAAAACGGCCAGACGCTCGACTTTTTCCAAAACGAGGGTATGACCTCCCAACAGCGCGAATCGCGAGGCAACGACATGCTTTATGTCGTTCTCCCTTCTCCGCCGAAGCCGGGCGAAGATGTCCGTCTGACCTTCCAATATTCCGGCCATGTGATCCGCGATTCCGGCAATGGAGTCTTTTTTGTAAGCGCCCGCGAAAGCTGGTACCCCCACTGGGGAGACGCCTCCGATTTCGCCGCCTATGAGATGAACATGCGGTGGCCGCGCCGTCTGCGTCTTGCCGCTACTGGCACCAAGCTCGACGAAAAGGAAGAAGGCGACTTTCGCATCGGCCGCTGGAAAACGGAAGCTCCCGCCGCCGTTGCGGGTTTTAATCTCGGCGAGTATGCGCTCGCTTCCGTTGCGGCAAGTCATTATTCGGTGGATGTCTACGCCAACCGCCAACTCGAATTGGCTCTGCAGCAGCGCTTGCAGAGGCTGGACCAGGAAATCGTTGCCGGCATCGCAACGTCCAGGTCATCGAGGATTCCAGCGCAAATGCAATTGCCATCCGCGCAAGCAAGCCCCGCCGACGCCTTGAAGCGCCTTGCCAGGGAGATCGATTCCTCGATTCATTTTTATGAAGGCTTCGCCGGTCCATTCCCATTTCATCAACTCGCCGTTTCTCAAATTCCGGGAACTTTCGGGCAAGGCTGGCCGGGCCTGCTCTATCTTTCAACCTTTTCTTTCTTGCCGGCGACGGCTCAGGAAAAAGCGGGGCTCTCCACAACCGGACAAGAGCACTTCAGCGAATTGGTCCCGTTTCATGAAGCCGCGCATCAATGGTGGGGAAATGTCGTCGGCTGGTCGGACTACCGCGATCAATGGATAGACGAAGCCATCGCGAGCTACATGGCTTTGCTGTATGCAGACAGCCAAAAGACGGCGGACCGCCGAATTCGTGTCTGGCTGGAGCGCTACCGCAATCGCCTCGAGGAGAAACTTCCTAATTCCGATTTGATCGCCGCGGATATCGGCGCACTCTCCCTCGGCAACCGCTTGATCTCTTCGAAAGCGCCTGATGGGTTCGAACTTTTGATCTATTCGAAAGGCGCGTGGACCATTCACATGATTCGCGAAATGCTGCGCCAGCCCGGAAGCAAAAATCCCGACGCGCGCTTCCAGGCGTTTATGCAAAAACTCTATTCGAAATACAGCTACCGCGCGCTTTCGACCAGCGACCTGCAACACGAGCTTGACGCCGTCATGACTCCCGCGATGGATCTCGAAGGCAATCACTCCATGGAGTGGTTTATCGAAGATTGGGTCCGCGGCACGGGCGTCCCACACTATCGCGTCGAGTACACCACGCGCCGCACGGAAAAAGGCGTCGCGGTGAAGGGAAAACTCCTGCAAAGCCGGGTGCCTCGCGGATTCGTCGCGCCCGTGCCCATCTATTCCGCAGGCGGCGCGTTCTTAGGTCGGGTCATTGCCGGCGGCGAAGAAACGCCCTTTCACTTCAACACAACCGCAGATCCGGGGAAACTCCAAATCGATCCGCAAATGACCTTACTCTGTGTTGCGGAGCACCAGAAAAACTAAGTGCCTGTAAACGGAATCTCGCCTTGTGCAATTTAGCGTCTGGCTCGACGAATTGTTATGGCCGCTGAGTTTGCCGGCAAGCCGGAAGTTAACTGCCGCGTATCAGGCTTGAGGGGCTTGTAAGTCTGGAGACGGTTTTGCTACACGTTCTAAACTCAATGGTTGACCTAAAACCTTCGATAGAGCGGCTCGAGCTTATAAAGCGGGCTGTTCGGGCTAAATTCCGCTTTCCCCGATTTTCCAATTACGTACGGAAAACCATCCGGATCCGCGGGCTGCCCGCGTAACATTCCCGCTTCTATCAAATCGCGCACGCTCGCCGCGGGATGTCCCACTTTCTTCGCGAATTCCTCAACTAGAAGATTCAATTGCTCCCGGTCCTCGTCCGCGTTCAGCAGAAGCAAATGCGTCTTTGCATTTTCCTTGATCGTGGGATCCTGCGCGGACTGATAAATTTCGCTCCATAGCAGCCGCGAAGTCTGCCGCGTATCTCCCCGCTCCAAAATGCGCGCCGCCATCAACTTCATCCACGGAGCTGCACCGGGAACCTTGCTTCCTTCCAAATACGCCTCGGAAGCTCTTTGATTGTCGCGCAGCGAAAAGTAATAGACGTTTCCCAGGTCCTGATAGAGCCGCCACTGTTCGGGATTTTCGCGAATTCCGCGCTCGAGTAGTTGAATCGCGAGATCGGGCCGCCCCGCGCCAACCGCCCTCGCCTCCGCCAAAAATGTCGAACCGAATCGGTACGCCGGCATCAGGTTGGGATCAAGTGTCGTCGCAAGATCAAGCAGGGGCCACAAGCTGTCCAGATTCTGCTCTCGCCGTTCGCTCTTGCTACCGTAATACTGCACAACGCGCGTCCAATAAATATCCGCCATCAAGGGCGCGTATTCGAGGCTCAGAAGTTTCATCATCTTTCCCGAGCGCAGAAGCACCTCGTCCTGTTCCTCATGAATACTTTGCAACTGTCCGTCAATCGCATGTTGCAACCGCCAAATGCCCGCAAATCCGACGGGCAAAACGGCCAGCAGCAATACCGCGATGGATTTTCGGTTGTTCATTTCAAATTTCGCCGCGAGAAAACTACGGTGGCCGAGGCAAGCACAATTCCGCAGTACAAAACCGCGTACGCCGTGTTTTGCAAAATCAGCGCGGCGGGGACAGCTTTTCCATGCGCGGCGGCTGCCATGATGTTGAAGTTCTCAAAATTGGGAAGCACGTATGAAATCCACGAAAACAATGTCTGCATTGCCGGGGCGAGGCGGCTGCCGCTCAGATTCCTCATCTCGGTAACAAATAATCCGGCTACGTATAGGCCCGCCGTGAACAAAATGGAAAGCAATTGCGAAGTGAAACAGGAAAAAAGCAGCGCAAGCGCAATCACGATGGAAATCTTCAAAAGAATGAAATAAACGGCTACAAGAACCACCGCGTCTCCACGTTCCAGCGTATGCTTCACAAAAAGTAGTGAAAGGATCAACCCGGCAGCCATCGCCGCAGTGTTCACCGTCAGCGTCAACACAAGTCCCGCAAACTTGCCCACCAGAAATTCCCAGCGCCGGACCGGCTTTGAAAGCAGCGCGTATAGCGTGCGCTTGTCGATCTCTTTCGAAACAAGTCCGACGCCGGTGAACACCGCGATCAACAATCCGATCACGGAAACCGCGCTGAGCCCCAAGCTCACCAGCACGACTGTTTCAATCCCCAGCGAAATCTGCCCAAGAAAAATCGCCGACGCCATCATCAGCAGCGCAAAAAAAACCAAATTGTAGAGAATGCGGTCGCGTACCGCTTCGCGAAACGTGTTCCATGCCACTGCGTTCACGCGCTTCATTTCTCGCTCACCTCGATGGCCGCGGCTTGCGCGCGATCCTTTGCTACAAGGTGCAGAAAATATTCCTCGAGCGTCGGTTTGATCTGTGACACCGACTCGATTTTCGCGCCCGCCGCGCGCAATTCTTCCAGCGCCGGGTACAACGAATCGTCCGGCACGCGCAGCGCAAACCGGCTCCCCGATTTGCTCGCTTTCGCGCAAACCGCAGCGCTCCGCGCGTCGCCCGCATCGGCTTCAAAAAGAATTTCCATTCCTTGCGATTTCATTCCCACGATTTCATCCGGCTTGCCGACGCCTTGCAACTTTCCTCCGACAATCACGCCCACTTTGTCGCAAAGCATTTCCGCGTCCGTCAAGATGTGTGTCGAGAAAAATATGGTTTTTCCTTCGCGTTTCAATTCCAGAATAATGTCGCGCACTTCGCGCCGCCCGATCGGGTCGAGCCCGGACATCGGCTCATCCAGAATCACGACTTTCGGATCGTGCAGAATCGCTTGCGCCAGACCCACGCGCTGCAACATTCCTTTCGAATATTTTCTCAGTTGAATTTTTCCCGCCGTTTCCAGCCCGACTTTTTTCAGCATTCGCGCCACGCGCTCTTTTCGTTCCGCCGCGCTGAACCCAAACAATCTCGCGAAATAATCCAGTAATTCCGCCGCAGTCAAATAGTCGTAAAAATACGGCTGCTCCGGCAGGTATCCGATTTCCGCATGCATGGCTACGTCGCTGATCGGGCGCCCCAAAATTTTCGCACTGCCCGACGTCGGAAAAATAATCCCCATCAACAATTTTAACGTCGTTGATTTTCCCGCGCCGTTCGGGCCCAAAAATCCAAATGCCTCGCCCTCCCCGACCTGCATGGTCAGGTTTTCCACAGATCTTTTTGTTTTCATGTGCAAAAAGCCTGTGGGGTAGTCCTTGGTCAGGCTTTCCGTCTCGATGGCAGGTTGCGGCATGGATTTATTTTTGTGAATGAGTGGCGCAGCGTCAACGGCCACCCGCCACAAGTGTGCGCGGGAGGAAACTACCCCGTTTCAGTTGCGGTCTGTACCGATTTGCACCAAATCGTGCGACACAGACGGTGGGGGAGGCGGCATAGGCATCGGCTTCTTCGTCTGCGGATCGCGCCAATTGTCGAGCATCGCTATTTGCTGCACGCACGAAACCGTGCACCGCGGCGCGCAATATTTGTCTGTCGAATATTCGTGCCGGCGCATTTCCGGCGTGTACTGTGCCAGCGGAATTCCCGGATACCCGCGTTGTTGCGAGCACCAGTGCACCAAGCCGTCTTCGCAAACATACAAATAGCGCGAGCCGGAGCGGCAGCGCCACGTATGCTCTTTGGCGCGCGCCACGTTGTGCTGAAAATCGTTGAAGCGCGAAAACGACCGCTTGCCCAACTCCATAATCTCTTCAAAGATCTGAATCTGCCGCGGCTCCAGCGGTTTAAGCTGCCCGTTGTGATCGTGAATAATTCCAACCGTGCTCGTGAATCCTAGTTCCACGGCGCGGTGCGCAATCGTCAATGCGTCTTCGGGATTCTTCACGCCGCTGCCCAGCACGGAATTGATGTTCACCTGAAACACCGCGTGTTCTGCCAGCCATTCCAACCGCGAATCCAGCGTCTTCAAACTTTTCTTGGACACTTCATCCGGGGTCACGTTATCAATCGAAATTTGCAGATGCTCGAGTCCCGCATCATTCAAACTCTTTATCCGCTTTTCACTCAGCAAAAATCCGTTCGTGATCATTCCCGCAATCATGCCGCGCTTGCGGATGTGGCGGATCACTTCTTCCAGCTCCGGGTGCATTAACGGTTCGCCGCCGCTGATGGTGATGATGGACGTGCCCATGTCTGCAAGCAAATCCAGTCGCCGCTTCATTTCTTCCAAGGGCACCGGCTTCGACACGTCGTCATACTCGTTGCAATAGCCGCAATCGAGATTGCAGCGCCGCATCGGAATGATGTGCACCAGCACCGGATGCTTCGTCGAAAGCAGCGCTTTCGCAATCATGCGCAATTCGCGCGCGCGCGTCCGCGCAAAGCGCAAGGTCCGGCGCAAACGAACACCCGCATTCGCCTTAGCGACTTGTCCCTTATCCGCCATGAATTCCGTGAAATCCCCTGCCTTTAAGTATACATGACGCCAAACTCAGTCTTTGCCTGCGACGCTTCCCTGCTAACATGCAGTCAAGTTCGCTCGATCGAGGTTGCCTCATGAAACTGTTCGCCTTGACCGTTGTCCTCGCGTTCGCCCTGTACCCCGCGCCTGCCGCGCAAGAATCATCCAGCCCGGCCGACGAAATCCAGGTGAAGCAGCTCGAGCGCGCCTGGAATCAGGCCGAGATGAAGCAGGAAGTCGGCGCCGTCGCGAGCCTTCTCTCTGATACTCTCGTCTATACCGACTACGACGGCAGCTTCATGAACAAGAAAGAGTACATGAAGTGGATCGCCGCTCCCGACCAAAGAGCCGATCACATTTACGACGAAGGTCTAAGTGTGCAGGTCTACGGTAACGCCGCCGTCGCCACCGGCATCTATCGCGAGTCCGGCACCAACAAGGGCAAGCCTTACGTGATTCGCTCTCGTTACACCGATACTTGGATCAGACGCGGCGGCGTCTGGCAATGCGTGGCAAGCCAGAGCACGTTGATTCCGGGGAAATAGTTGTCAGTCATCAGTTGTTAATTTTGACGCTTTGACGATTCACCCTTCCTCGTGCAACCTGGAATGCAATTTCTTCATCCAGGAGCGCCCGTGAAATTCGCCAAAATCCTTTTCTACATTGCCGGCATTTGGGGCATCCTCGTCATCACGCCGCTGTATTTTATTTTCAACCAAATTGCTGAAAAAGATCCGCCGCCCGTTACGCATCCGTTGTTCTACTACGGTTTCGCCGGAGTTGCCCTAGCCTGGCAATTCGTCTTTCTCGTCATCGGCTCCAATCCGGTTCGCTTCCGGCCGCTCATGCTCGTCGGTATCCTTGAAAAGCTTGGATACTTCGTTCCTGCCGTCGTCCTCTATTCCCAACACCGAGTCCATATTGCTGACGTCTACCTTTCTTGCGGCGACGCACTGCTCGCCGTTCTTTTCCTCGTTGCGTATTTCAAAACGCCCTCCGCCGCTCCTTCCCAGAAAATGTAGAAGGCCGGACCCTTCGCAAACAGCGCTCGGGGCAAGCAGATTCCCGTTGCAGATATCTGGTTAACCATAATCGCCCACGCCACCGCCTGTTTTTTTTTGCAAGTGTTGAAAACAAGGGGACTTTAAGTCTAATGATTTGTAAGTGTTCATTCTAAAGGGGTTGCAGACGCATTTTCTGTAAGTGTCCATTTCAGGAGACTTGCGGGATTTTAGCGGAAGGCCGAGAAGGTGGGTGTTTGCCGCGAGGCTATCAGAAAGCGTCGAACGAAACACACCACAAGATAGCATGGAATGTTTACTTTATACATAATCTTACTTAATTTGAATAGGCGCTTTCTTGCCCGTCCTGCTAAACTGAGGCTTCTCTTGTAAGGAGGGCCACATGCCGGAAGCTGTGATTGTCTCCGCTGTAAGAACCCCTGTAGGACGCGCCTACAAAGGATCGCTGCGGGCGACGCGGCCAGATGATTTGGCCGCGCTGGTGATAAAGGAAGCGATTGCGCGGGTGCCTGGGCTCGATGCCAAAGAAATTGACGACGTGATTCTCGGCTGCGCCATGCCTGAAGGAGAACAAGGCATGAACGTAGCGCGGATCGCGGCGTTGCGCGCGGGGCTGCCCGTCGAAACGTCTGCAATGACCATCAACCGCTTTTGTTCCTCGGGATTGCAGGCGATTGCGCTCGGGGCGGAGCGCATCCGCGGTGGCGGGGCGGAAATCATCGTGGCGGGCGGGACGGAATCCATGTCCATGGTGCCGATGGGCGGAAACAAAATTTCGCCGAATCCGTGGCTCGTGGACAATTACCCCGACGCGTACATCAACATGGGACTCGGGACGGAAAATATCGCGCGGAAATTCGGAATTACACGCGAAGCGGCCGATGCGTTCGCAGCGACCTCCCACAAGAAAGCGGTGGCGGCGATTGCGGCGGGCGCGTTCAAAGATGAAACCGTCGCTGTAGAAGTGAAAAACACTTCCGTGCCGATGAACGGGAACGGCAACCAAAAAGGAAAACCGGTCAAACCCACTACACAAACTTTTTCTTTCGCAACCGATGAACTTCCACGTGCCGACACTTCGGTCGAAGTGCTCGCCACACTCAAACCAGCATTTCACGTCAAAGGATCAGTTACGGCGGGAAACAGTTCTCCGATGAGCGACGGCGCTGCGGCGACGGTTATCATGAGCGACGCGCGCGCCAAAGCGCTCGGACTTAAGCCGCTTGGGCGATTTGTCGCTTACGCGACGGCGGGATGCCCGCCGGAAGAGTTCGGCATCGGGCCGGTGTTTGCGATTCCGAAAGCGCTGAAGCTTGCCGGACTAAAGCTCGAAGATATTGCGGTGATTGAGTTGAACGAAGCGTTTGCGGCGCAATCGCTCGCGGTGATTCAGCAAGCGGGACTCGATTTAGCGAAAGTGAATCCGAACGGCGGCGCGATCGCGCTCGGCCATCCGCTCGGATGCACGGGAGCAAAATTGACCGCGACGATTTTGCGCGATTTGCAACGCAAAAATGCGCGGTACGGCATGGTGACGATGTGCATCGGCGGCGGGATGGGTGCCGCGGGAATTATTGAGAGGTGGTAAGAGAAAATTGCCACAGAGGCACAGAGAGAGCACAGAGGAAACACCAGAACTAAAACCCGCACCCTAGAAACGAAAGGTGCGGCACCACGTGCAAAAAGGCGGATTGAAGTTCGCCTCTACTCGAGGCTACCGGGCCATCTCGGAAGATGGCCCCTACAACAACCAGAACAACACGACAATCGAAGCGTGGCGTTATTTCCTGGTCGCTTCGACGTGGACAAAGAGTTTTTCCGGCGCAGCGTTGACGCTGGTGAATTCGTCGCTGGTGAGTTTACCCTCCGGCAGGAATTTGGTGACGTTGCGCAGAGCGATTTTCGTAGGGCCCATATTGAGTTCGAAGCGGTAGACGAGCGCATCGTCTTCCCACTGGCCGGTTTCAACGACCGCCGACGGAAATGAATCGCCGAAGACGTACCCCTTGTAGCATTTCTCCTTGGGGTCCCAGGCCATGACGATGGTGCCGTCGAATTCACCGACGGGGCCCTTGGAGTGAAAGTGGTTGAAGATCGAATTTCCGCCGGGACCGAGTTCGCTCGTGTAGACGCCGGTGTTGACGCCACCGTTCGGTGCCATGGGGGATTTGGGATAGGTTTCGGTGTAGGTCCACGTGCCGACGTAGAGTTTGGAGAGCTTTTGCATTTCGGGGAGCGGGAGCGCGGGCGGTTTGGATTCCTGCGCGGCGGTGTTGCGGAAAACCGTCGGCGTGAGCAGTGCGACAACAAACACAAGAACCGCGATAAGAATTGATTTCGTGCAACTGGACATACAAACCTCCGTCAGTTTTGCGACAAATCTAGCAGATTAGCCCGGGAGAATTTGTTGCAATTGGGATTTCCAGCAATTTTCAAAGGCACTGATTTTTTTTCTCGATGACTATTTGTCTGGCTAGAGCGGCTGCCACAGTTCGATTTTGTTACCGTCGGGATCGTAGATCCAGGCGAAGCGGCCGTAGCTTTCGTCCTGGCGCTTAGGATCGATTTGGACGCCTGCTTTCGCGAGGCGGTCGAGTAGTGCATCGAGGTCGTCGACGATGTAGTTCACCATGAACGAAGCCTGGCTGGGCTCGAAGTATTTGGTGTTACCTGGGAAAACGCTCCAGATTGTCATCTGCTCTTTTTCGGGATTATCTTTTTCCCGCCACGGCAGCATGACACCATAGCCGCTATCCGCGAAGCCGAGATGTTTTGCGTACCAGTCCTTCATTTCTTGCTGATTCGCAGACTTGAAGAAGATACCGCCGACACCGAGAATTCGTCCTTGCTGGCTCATGGTTGTTCTCCTTTTTTGCGATTGTACATGGCTAATGCATCGACTCTAGACGGCGACTGCCGCTTGCGATGGCGCTTTCCTCCTGAGGAAGGCGGCAGATATAAGGGTGATGACGAGGCCAACGGGGAACGGTTCGATGAAGGTCATGGCCATATTGAAGAACGGATTTTTGTACAACACTTTGAGTTTGTTGAGCTCCTCGGATTTTTGTTGGATAGCGGCAGCCGTGGCGCCAGCGGCTTGCATCTTCTGGAGCACGTGGGCGCCATATTTGTCCATAAAGTCCGGCATGAAATTGAAGTAGATGATTTCCCAGGTCGCAACATAAAAGAGACAAGAGATCACCGTGATGGCGAGGCCGACGAGGAAGGCTTTGCCGAAGGTGATCTGGCCTTTTGCCGCGTTGTCGCGATAGGAGCGGACGCCAAAGAAGACAAGCAGTAGAGAGAGGACGATCGTCGCGTAACCGACGACATAGCTGTGGCCGATGCGGTCTGCGAACGGCACCGTGGCGATCATCATGAGCGAAGAAATGGCGCCGGAAATGAGGCCGAAGGTGAGAATGATCTTTTTCATTGGTTTCTCCAGAAAACCAAAATCGATTGCGGACGCACTTTACCGCAACAGATGCGGGAGCTGTCGTCATTCTTTTGGATGATTTTAGTGCGGGGGGAAAAAAATCATGAGTTTGGGTGACCAATTCAGGGGAGCAAGCCGAATTCCTTGCCTAGCTGGACCGCCTGGGTCCGCCGTTTAGCGCCCAATTTATCGAAAACGCGGCTGGAGTGGGTCTTCACCGTGTTTTCGCTGACGAAGAGCTTCTCGGCGATCTCGCGGTTGCTGAGGCCTTGGGCAATGAGTTCCAGTATTTCTAGTTCGCGCGGCGTGATGCCGAGTGCTTCGCGTTTGCAGTCGTTTGGGACGAATGGCTCGACGGCGGGCACAGGGACTTCCTTTATGACGACGCGCTCCGGTCTGCCGGTGAGCTTCAGGCCGAGCCAAATACCAAGGGCTGCAAAAGTGGCAGCGATCAAGCCCCCATAGATTTCAATGGAATGCTCGATGACCAAGAAGCGGTATTCCGTCCACTTGAGTGCGGCAATGAGGATTCCGCCGATTAAGCCGTAGAGAAGTATCTGGCGCTTCATAGTTCCGTATGGACCCGTCTGTGAGGAATTCTACTAAAGCCAACGCCAACTACAAGGATGAGGGAGAGGTTGGAGTAGGACTGAAGTCACATTGGCGAGGGTCGCGCGGCAGGAGTACAATGCGGACGCAACAGTGTTAAGTGAAGGCCTGCTGCTTCGGGCGGGCCGAGATGTTTTTCGCAAGTCAACCCTCACCGGAGGCACGCATGGTCACGAGCTTCGCAACCAAAACAGCAGCGAAGGGCGGGAGCTTTTTGCTGGAGTCGCCGGCACCGCAGGACGTGTTTACGCCGGCGGATTTGACGGACGATCAAAAACTGATCGGGCAGACGGCGGAAGAGTTTGTGACAAAAGAAGTCCTGCCGGTCGTGAAGGATCTGGAAAACAAGAAAGCCGGGTTGATGGCGGAACTGGTGCGCAAGGGCGGCGAAGTTGGATTGATGGGCGGCGGAGTGCCGGAACAGTACGGCGGGGCGGGACTGGACAAGATTTCGACGACGGTGCTGACGGAAAAACTTTCGATTTACGGCGGATTCGCAGTGACGCACGGCGCGCACGCGGGCATCGGAACGCTGCCGATCGTTTATTTTGGAACGGAAGAGCAGAAGAAAAAATATTTGCCGAAGCTGGCGACGGGCGAATTGATCGGCGCGTACTGCTTGAGCGAACCGCAAGCGGGATCGGACGCGCAAAATTCGCTGACGCGCGCGGAATTGAACGCCGAGGGAACGCACTACGTCCTAAACGGGCAGAAGATGTGGATCACGAACGGCGGATTCGCGGATTTGTATATCGTGTTCGCGAAGATTGACGGCGAGAAATTTACCGCGTTCATCGTGGAGCGAAATTCTCCGGGGTGCAAACCGGGCAACGAAGAACACAAGATGGGGATTCACGGAAGCTCGACGACTCCTATATTTTTGGAAAACTGCAAAGTACCGAAGGAGAATTTGCTACATGAAATCGGGCGCGGGCACATTGTTGCGTTCAATATTTTGAATTCTGGGCGGTTTACGCTGGGCGCGTCGTGCGTGGGCGGATCGAAACACGTGCTGGCGACTTCCTCGAAATACTCGAAAGAACGCAAAGCGTTTGGAAAGCAGATCGGCGATTTCGGGTTAATGAAAGAAAAACTCGCAGAGATGGCGATTCAGATTTTTGCGGTGGAGTCCATGGTGTACCGCAGCGCGGGGAATATTGAGGCGATGATGTCCGCGGCAACGGGGGACAAGATCGCGCACTCGATGAAGGTGCTGGAGGAATACGCCATCGAGAGTTCCATTGCGAAAGTGTATGGCAGCGAGATGCTGGATTACGTGGTGGATGAAGCGGTGCAGATTTTCGGCGGATACGGCTTCCACGAAGAATATCCGGTGTGCCGCGCATATCGCGATTCGCGGATTAACCGGATTTTTGAAGGGACGAATGAAATCAACCGCATGCTGATTATTCAGATGCTGATGAAGCGCGCGATGGGCGGGCAACTGGCGCTGATTCCCGCAGCGATGAAGCTGGCCGACGAGATTTTGGCCGGGCCGTCGTTTGAAGAAGCACCGGAAGGCGTGCTGGCCGAAGAGGCGCGCGTTGTAGCGAATGCGAAGAAGATGTTCCTGCAGGCAGCGGGCGGAGCGGTGCAAAAATTCCGCGAAAAACTGGCGGATGAGCAGGAATTGATCGGCGCGCTGTCAAACATGGTGATGGAGGTTTACGCGATGGAGTCCTGCCTGCTGCGTACGCAAAAGGCGGCGGCAGCGCGCGGTGAAGCGGCGACTTCGGTAATGCAGGACGCGGCGCGGGTATTTATTGCCGATGCGATGGAGCGAGTGGAGCACGACGCGAAGCGTGCGATTGCCGCCGTGAATGAAGGCGACATGCTGACGACGCAAATGGCCGTGCTGAAGCGTTTCGGAAAACGCGCGACCCTAGACACGATTGCGTTGCGCCGGAGTGTAGCGGCCGCGGTGCAGGCGCAAGACCGGTATCCGTTCGAGTCCAAATAAAAGCAATCGTCTGCAAATTGGATTAGGCCCTCGCTGCTGCGGGTGTAGTTCCCTTTTTGGAACAACTTGGGACAGCATCCGCAGGGACACTGAGTAGCTTGTTATTCTAATTTTGGCGACATCTAGTTCTAGTACCTAGAAGGCCTGCCGGGAGAATCCCTTTTTGGCTCGCAGAGTACTGAAATTGGCGGCTGCGTTCGTCGTGCTGCACGTGTTTGTCGTGCTGACAATAGGATCGACAAAGATGGGGTCGTTCTGCGCCAACGTCTTGCAAATCACGGCGAGCGGGATAGCGGCGGGCCTCTCCTTTGTTACCGCGCGGCGCGGGCGCGGACTGAGCCGGTCCTTCTGGCTGCTGGTCGGATTCGGGTGGGCCACGTGGGGCATCGCCAACATGGGGTGGATGTTCTACGAGGTGGTGCTGGGGGTGGAGCCCCCCGCCCTGTCCGCAGTGAGGTTCTTGTTCGACATCCAGGGCGCATTTTTTGCGATGGCGCTGTTTCTGGATGACGAACGAGACTCCACGAAGCTGGACCTTGCGACGCTGTTGGACTTTCTGCAAATCGGAATCATCTACTTTTTGATTTACGTGGGCTTGTACTACGTGCCTTCGCTCTCGCTGGATCATCCGGCGGCGCTGCTGCGCGAGCAGGTCGTGATGCTGTTTGAGAACGGAGCGCTGATTTTATTGAGTCTGGTGCGCGCCGGGATCGCTTCTTCGCCGGAGACGCAAAACCTCTACCGGCGATTTGCCATTTTTCTGGCGGTGTACTGCTCGGTGGGACAAGCGGTGCTGTACGCGCAATACGTACACGAACAGCCGTCGGGATCGTTCCTGGATCTAGCTTGGACGCTATTGCTGCTGGGCGGAGCGTATCTGGCGGCGACGTGGAATCCGGCAACGGAGCAGGCAGCGAGGGCAATGCCCGTTTCGAAATCCACGGGCGGAATGTTATTCCGAAACGCGATGTTTGCGCTGGGGCCGCTCATCGTAATGTTTCTCTCCTCGCAATTGGGAGCGGTGTGGAGACCCTTTCGCTTGTCGTTGCTTGGATTTTCCATTTTGTGTTACGCGGCGAGAATGGCGCTGAACGAGCACCGGCAAACGAAAAATGCCGAGCTGGTGCGGCGGCAGATGCAGGCGATGAATTCTTCCGTGGACGGAATGGCCATCATTGACGTGCACGGGAATTATGTGTACGTGAATTCGGAATATGCGCGGATGTGCAGCGAAAAAAGTGCGAGCGAGATGCTGGGAAAGCCGTGGAGAGAAGCTGTCAATGCGGACGACGCGGCGCGCGTGGAACGAGAGATTCGAGATGGCCTGCAACGGCGAGGAAAATGGTTTGGCGAATTGACGGTGCACGGCGAGGGCGGCCTGGTGCTGCCGGTGGAGATGGCGATTACGGCGCTGACGGATGGCGGAGTGGTTTGCGTGAGCCGTGACCTGACGGAGCGCATACGAGCGGAGCAAGCGCGGGCGGAAGCCGAATCGAAATATCAGATGATCGTCGAGAAAGTGGCGGCGATCAGCTACATCGCAGAGTTGGGCATTGAAGGCAGGTGGCGCTACGTCAGTCCGCAGATTGAGACCATCCTTGGATATTCGCAGGAAGAGTGGCTTGCGGGATCGAAGAATTGGGTGCGCTTTGTGCATCCGGATGATTTGTCAATAATTCAAGAAGCGGAGGATGCTTGCTTTACAGGGCATGCGTTTCAGGCCGAATACCGCTTGACGCGAAAAGATGGGCGAATCAACTGGGTGAGCGACAGCGCGGTGGTGGTGAAGGGCGCGGACGGGCTTCCGCTGATGGAAGGCATCATCGTTGACATCACGGAACGCAAGCAATTCGAAGGACAACAGCAACAATCGCGGCGAATGGAAGCGGTGGGGCGGCTCGCCGGAGGAATCGCGCACGACTTTAATAATTTGCTGACTATCATTAAGGGATACACAGAGCTCGCCGTGCAGAGAAAGGATATTCCGGCGCCGGTACGAGGGGACATTGAGCACATCGAGGATGCATCGGAGCGAGCCGCGGGACTCGTGCGGCAACTGCTGGCGTTCAGCCGGAAGCAGGTGCTGCAGCCGAAGAATCTGGATTTGAACGGGATTGTGCTTGGACTGGAAAAACTTTTGCGGAGGCTGATCGGCGAAGACATTGAAATGAAGACGATGGTGTCTGCAGGGTTGGGGACGATCAAGGCGGACCCGGCGCAGGTGGAGCAAGTGTTGATGAATCTTGTGGTGAACGCGCGAGATGCGATGCCGAATGGCGGGCGGATGATTGTTGAGACTTCGAATGTGGACCTGGACAAAACGTATGCGAGTGAGCACGTTACGGTGAAGCCGGGAAGTTACGTGATGCTCGCGGTGTCCGACACCGGAACGGGCATGAATCCGGAAACGGCCGCGCACATTTTCGAGCCGTTTTTTACGACGAAAGGTGGAACGAAAGGAACGGGTCTTGGATTAGCGACGGTGTACGGAATTGTGAAACAGAGCGGCGGGTACATCTGGGTTTACAGCGAGCCGGGAAAAGGATCGACGTTTAAGGTTTATTTTCCGCGCGTGGACGAACGAGCGGAGGCCGATACACGCGCGGACAAAAAGACGAGCGCGAAGCGCGGAACGGAAACGGTGTTGTTGGTGGAGGACGATGACGCAGTGCGGGAACTGGCAGAAACGATTTTGAGTTCGCAGGGATACAGAGTGATTAGCGCGAACAGTCCTAAACGCGCTGAGGAGATTGCAGCCGAGCGGGGCAAGGAGATTGATCTAGTGCTGACGGACGTGATTATGCCGTCATTGAGCGGGCGTGAGCTGGTGCGAAGATTGATAGCGCTAAATTCGAAACTCCGCGTGTTATATATGTCGGGTTACACGGACAACGTGATCGCACAGGGCGGCGTGCTGGAAGAAGGGCTGGCGTTTTTGCAGAAGCCGTTCACGCCGCGGGCGTTGACGCAAAAAGTGCGCGAGGTGCTGGACGCGGCGGTGCCGGCGCGGTAACAGCGGTAAATCGGGAATTCGAATTTTCAAGAAACGGTAAAGACTGAATGTTGGGCAAGAAGATACAATCAGCGCACGAGGTGTAAGAATGCTGCTAGGACAGTCAGACAATGAGGAACTATCCGAGCGCGCCTGCCAGGGCGTTTCGGAAAAAGAGGGGCCGTGCAATCTTGCAGGGACCGTACATTGCGTGCGATGCGATCTGTGGTTTTGCGATATTCACGCGGAAGACGAGGAGTGGCATGCGTGCATGAAAGCAGCCAGCTAATGCCCGAGATTATTGGGGTTTTTCCGGAGGGTCGGCATCTTTGGGCTTTGAAATGGTATTGAGAGTGTCCACACGGAAGCGCTTGTAGTCGGAATAACGCGTAATCTCGTTGACTTTGAATCCCTTGACCAGCAAAAAGCGGGCGCCGATGTGCGCCTCTTCGTAGGTTGGCAACCAGACTTCGTTGTTGATGAACGCCTGCTCGGCGATGAAGCTGGAGCCTTTTTGCAGATTCACGAGGAGGCCGCCAGCGATTTTTGCATCGCCGATGAAATAGCCCTCAATGCGAACGACCTGATGAGCTTTCTCGTCCACCCAAACCACGCCGGCGAGCTTTTGAACAATTCCTTCGACGAGGGAATGAGCCTTGTATTCCGGATTCGGTTCGAAATCGAAGACGAGAACGTCCTGGCCGCGGAAGCGTTCGCGACGCGGATTCACGAACTGGCAAACGTGGAGGAAGATTTCGATTCCCGGGTCATCGTCTTTATCCTTTGCGCCTTGCTCCTTTTTCTTTTCTTCCTTGGCTTCTTTTTTCGCATGCTCCTTCTGAATTTCTTCAATGCGCTTTCGGGTGTGTTCGTTTTCCTTATCCTGTTGCTTGTCGGTGAGCGGTTTGTCGTTTTTGGCGACGAGGGTTGAGACCTGCTCACCACTCAGATAGAAAAAGGTATATTCGCTGGCTTCCCGTTTGGTAATCCTGCCGTTCTTGTCCATTTCAGTTTCTTCTTCCGAGCGGCGACCGGAATATTTTTCGCGAATTTTGTCGAGTTCCTTCTGATTAGCGTCGATTTCTTGAAAGAGTTTTTTCAGATCCGGCAATTGGACCTGTGATTTTTTCGGAAAGTCGAAGGTACGCTCACCGATGGTTTGATTAACCTCAACGCGGGCGATTTCAACGTTGTACGTCTCTGAGCCGCGATGAATATTCAGTTTGTGCGCGACCTGGATGCCGCTCTCGGGGCGATAGTCTTCGTAGAGCGTTTCTTGCAATTCACCGCCAAGATTGCCGGACTCTTTTGCGAGGAGATGGGTTTGCGTGTCGAAGAACAGACTTCTCTTTGCGCCGCTTTGCGAGGAAATCTCGACGCCGGACAGTTCGTGTCCATTCAGTTGCGTGCTGCCGGTGGATACGACGGCTAGCTTGTTTTTCTTACGGTCAAGAAAATGCGAATTGGAGAGCAGCGCCAATGTTTCCATCTGGATCGCTTCGGGGCCAAGGAGTGTGCCGATTTCTCCGTTGCCGTCCTCGCACCAGGCGGATTTGCCGTTGTAGGCAAAAATCTCCGGCTGGCCCGCGAAATTGAACTCGGTGTAATAACGATTGGGCGCCTTCAGGTTGAGGGTGTAGGCGCCGGATTTGGAGTCGCTTTCGCGGGTGACGGTTCCTTCGAGGGTAAGGGTAAGGACCCTTCGCAGTTTGGAAGCGCCGCCGGATGCTTTGATTGAAGCTTCGAGAACTTTTTCGGCGTCTTGAGCAAATGCGGAAGCGGACGCAAAAGTGAGGGTGAGGATACCGATAAAGATAGTTCGGGACACGTTTCTGGACAGGGATAGCATGGACGTTTCTCTGGTAGAAACGCGCAATTGACAGAAAAGTTTCACGTTCAACGCCGGAAATTGTGGTCCGGCAGTGATGGCGCCGGGGAATGGGAATGTTGGTCGTCGGAGCGCCGATTCGGAGATCGGCGTTCCCGGGGCTAGGGCTTCGGGCGATTCAAATATTTCTCGTATAGGCGCTTGTGGCGATTGTCGGTGGAAGTGAGTTGTCCTCGAATGAAGAGATATTTGACGTCCGTGGTCAATTCGAGAGGGTCGCCGTCGGTCACAATGACGTTCGCAACTTTGCCCACCTGCAGGGTTCCGAGTTGGTCGGAAAGACCGAGAATTTGCGCGGGATAAAGCGTGACGGCTTTGAGGCCTTCTTCGGGAGAAAGACCGTGCGCGATGGCGTTGGCAGCATTTTGGCCGAGGCGGCGCGCGAAGGAGTTATCAAAGCTGGCGAAGGCAATCTTGACCCCGGCGGCCGTGAGTTCCGCAGGTTGAGAGAGAAGGCGATCATAAGGGTCGTCTTCCTCATCCGGCTCGGTGAGGACGGGGCGGAGAATGACGGCGACGTCTTTCGAACGAAGCAGGTCTTTGACTTTATAGGCTTCGATGCCGCCGGCAAGAATCATGCGCAGCTTTTGCTTGTCGCAATATTCGACGGCGTTGCGGATGTCGCGCGCGCGGTCGGCAAAAACCAGAACAGGAAGTTGGCCGCGAACGACGGGGATAAGGGCTTCCAGCTTTACATCGCGTTCGAAATCGGACGGGCCGCCGTGGCCCATCGCCTGAGCGTAGTGACGGGCGCTTTCGAGAACGTCGGTCAGTTGATTGACCTGCTTTTCGTATTCCTGCTTGGCTTCGGCGTAAGGCTTTTGTTTGCGGGAAAAGGTGGCGAAGTCAAACGTCGTGGTGGTGATGGTGGGCCAGTTGATGACCATGGCGGCACTGCGTTTGATTTGCATTTCGTCCATGGTCCAGCCGGCGAGGTGGATCGCGGAAGCCTGTCCCGCAAGCAAGCCGCGATTGCCACCAGAATCAAAGCCGCCGCTGCCGGGAACGCTTAGGACTTCGGTGATGCCTGAAGCACGCGTGACAGGAATGTGTTCGCTGGATGGAAAAACGGCGGTGGCAGCGACGACGTCCGGATTGATGGAACCGGTTTCGGCGCTGTCCACGGTTGAATTTACTGCGCCGATTTCGCTTAGACCCATTTGCGTGACGGGATCGAAAAGGCCGGGAGAAACCTGCAGACCTTTTGCGTCGATGACTTGCGCTCCGGCGGGAACTTCTACGGCAGCGCCGACAGCGGCGATTTTGCCGTCCTTAATGATCAGGGTGCCGTCTTCAATGGGAGGACCAGCCAGAGGGACGACCTTCGCATGCGTAATGGCATAGGTGACGGGCGACGGAGTTTGCGCAGCCGATGAAGGGACGAAGTAAAAGAGCCAAACGAAGCAAAGGGTAAAGGCTTTGCAAGTGGACGGGCTGAAGTTCATTGCGCACCTCCCGCGATGGAATTTGCGGCGGCAGCGCTTGCGGAGCCGGAAGGCGGTTTAGGTTTATCTTCCGGTTTTTGTGATTCCGGCTTCTTCTCCTCCGGTTTTTTTGCTTCAGGTTTCTTCTCGTCCGGTTTTTTCTCCGCTGGCTTTTCACCGGCCTTCTTTTCTTCCTTTGGAGCCGCGGCCTTCTTCTCTTTTTCGAGAAGCGCCTTCTTTTCCTTCTCAAGGCCAGCGCGGGCGGCGATGTCCTGCTTACGATCGAAGTAGACGCGGCCGTCAATCAGAGTTTTCTGCACGACAGCATAGGCGCTGAGTGGATCGTGGTCATAAATGACGAGGTCAGCGTCCTTGCCCACGTCAATGGAGCCAACGCGTTTATCAATGCCGAGTTGAATTGCGGGATTGAGAGTGACGAGCTTGAGCGCTTCGTCATGGGAAAGACCACCGTACTTGATGCACTTGGCGGCTTCCTGATTGAGGTGAGTGGCTTCTTCGGCATCGTCGGAATTGATGGAGACGAGGACGCCGCGCTTCGTCATCAGGGCTGCATTGTAAGGAATCGCGTCGTAGGCTTCGACTTTGTAGGCCCACCAATCGGAAAAGGTGGAAGCTCCGGTGCCAGAGGCGGCGATTTCATCGGCTACTTTGTAGCCTTCGAGAACGTGCTGGAGGGTGCGGACCTTGAAGCCGAATTCCTTGGCGACGCGGAGTAGCATCAGGATTTCGTCCTCGCGGTAGCAATGCGAATGAAGGTAGCGCTTGCCTTCGAGAACTTCGACGAGGGGATCGAGGCGGAGATCGCGCCGCGGCGGCGTGAGATTTTTTTCGCCGGCGGCGGCTCGCTTGTTATAGGCATCCCAAGAGTTCTTGTAATCGCGGGCTTCGGTAAAGGCGGCACGAATGGTTTCTTCCACGCCCATGCGCGAGGCGGGATAACGCTTTTCGCGGCCAGGAATGGAGAAATTCGAACGCTTGGGATTTTCACCGAGGGCGAATTTGATGCCGGGAAAAGCGCCTTCAAACGGAAGTTTTGCCGCAGGCTGGCCCCATCGCAATTTGATGACGATGGTTTGGCCGCCGATGGAGTTGGCGCTGCCGTGGAGAATGTTTGCGGTGGTGACTCCTCCTGCGAGGTCACGATAAATCGAAATATCGTCGGAATCGAGGACCTCGGCGATGTTCGCGATCGAGGAGACGGAGATACTGCCTTCGTTTACGCTGCCGTCCACGGCGATGTGCGAATGGCAATCAATGATGCCGGGCGAGACGAAAAGGCCGGTGCCGTCGATGATTTGCGCTCCGGAAGGGGCTTTTACGTTTGCGCCGACTTCCGCGATTTTGCCGTCCTTAATAAGGACGGAGCCATGCTCAATGGTGCCGTGCGTGACGGTGAGAACTGTTGCGTTCTGAATGAGGATCACGGGCGCATCCGGAGAAGTTGCGGCAAGAGCACCGATGCAAGCGGCACCGGCAACGCTTGCGACTACCAACGACCGCAGAAAAATTGAAGAAGCCCTCACTGGGTACCTCCCATGGAAACAGACGCGGCGCCAGGGCGCGTGCCTGTGAAATCGATTGAGTAAGAAAGCACCGCAATGGTGCCTTTCATCGTGTTCTTCTCAAACGTGCCGGAGAAATTCACGTCCGCTGGACTGCCTTCAATCACCATGTTGGTTACGAAGTTGAATTTGTCCGCGCTGGCATAGCCGCTGATGATGTTGGCGGTGCCGCGGTGGCTGGCTACTGTCCCGGAAAGAGTTCCGTCCGAGGACATGGTCAACTCAACGGTGCTTTCTTCGTCGCCTTCCGGCGTCGTGTATTTTAGAGTCCATTTTCCGGTCAGGTCGCCCTTTGGTGGATCTTTGGGGCGGTCGGGTTCGCGAATTTCAAATCGTTTTCCGTCCACGAAAATCATTTTGATTTTTGTTTTTTCGCCGAAGAGATCGCCGTCGGTCACGACGAGGTTGGCGATTTTCCCTTTTTCGACGGAGCCAGTGCGGTCCGCGACGCCGAAAATTTCCGCGGGAGCAAGCGTAAGGGCACGAATCGCGGCGTCTGGTGCGAGGCCTGCGTCAACGGATTTCTTCACAGCTTTCAGGATTTCCGCGGGCGAAGTGATGCCATCGGAAGAGAAGGCGAATTTCACGCCCGCTTTTGCGAGGGCCGCGGGGGACGACGGTGCGCGATCGCGAAAACGAAGCTCGCGCAAACTTGGGACGCGATCGGGATCGGCGTCCTTTTCAGGTTCGGGCCACTTCAAGCTGACGATGACAGGGAGTTTCTTCGCGGCGAGTTCATCGGGGATTTCGTAAGCCATCTGCGCGCCGACGATCGCCGCGGAGATTTTCGATTCGGGGAATTTCCAGCGATCCGTCAGGACAAAAGCGCGGCGAAGTTCAAGAGAGGAGTTTGCAGGGATCAAGACAATGGGATGGTCCTCGAGGGCATCCGCAAGGGCCGAATTCACGCGGTCGTAACGCGGGCGGGCGGTGCCACGAGGATTTTTTTCGTAGGTGGCTTCGGCCTTCGTGCTCCAGTCCACGTCCAGCCAAACCTGGTGCACGTAGCCGAGAACGCCCATTTTGGAATCGGGAAAGCCGCTGCCGAAGCCGCCGGCTGGATTGAGATGAAGCGGGAGGGCAACGGGAGATTTGACGACGAGGTCGCCGTTCCGTTCGCCGCCGAGGTCAAGAACAGCAGCCTGGCCGGGGAAGAAGCCACCCTTGGGCGCGGAGACGACCGTGGTGAATCCGGCGTTGCGCCAAGATTCGATGCGCTTGTCGCTGAGCGATGCTTCGTCGGCGGCCGTGCGCCAGGGAGTTGCACCAGGACGATCCTCCGGGCCGCGAGAGGGCGGTTGACCGCCGCCAGCACCTCCACCGCGCGAGCCGCCACCCTCACTCGGAGCCGGCGATGCGGGCGGAATCCCAACGTCGGTGAGCGCGTCGAAGAGCCCCGGGTAAACGGTTAGGCCCTTGCCATCGATTACGAGTGCGTCGGCGGGAATTGGAACATCTTTGCCGCCGACGGCGAGAATGACCCCGCGCGCGACAACCACGGTTGCGTCTTCCATGGCGGGCCCCGACACGGGAAGGACTTTTGCTCCTCGAATGGCGAAATATTGCGGCTCGCCGCCCTGCGCGGCGGCTTGCGGCGAAATGATTGCTTGCGCGAAGAGCAACAGAGTCAGTGCGAGCGAACAGCCACACCAGCGAGAAAGTCTGGATTTCATTCGGAGCACCTCAGATGAAAGCTGGAAGGAAAGTTCCCCATGAGACCGTGTTCGTGAACGCATGAGGCTACTGGGAACTCCGAAAAGAGTCAAGGAACGAGGTATAGAATTGGGGCGAACCTGTTGAAATTGTGCGCGTCACGGGGAAACTAGCCGGAACGACTTATGAAGGAGAACAGGAGGCTACGATGCTGGCCAACTCAAAACTAATCGGATTCGTGCAAACAACGGATTACGAAAAGGCGCGCGCGTTCTATGAGGGCAAGCTGGGTTTCGAATTCTTGAGTCTGGATCAGTTCGCGCTCGTGATGCGCGCAGGAGTGCACATGATCCGCATCGTGAAAATGTCAAAATTCGCGCCAGCGCAAGGGACGATTCTAGGCTGGGAGGTAAACGATGTGCCTTCCATGGCCGCGTGGCTTCGAGATAGAGGCGTGGCATTCGAAAAGTATCCGTTTGTTGAAGATCAGGAGCATGGCATCTGGACCACGCCGAACGGCGACAAAGTGGCTTGGTTCAAAGATCCCGACGGAAATATTCTTTCCATCAGCCAGCACAAATAGGAGCTATGGATTCTTCTTCTTTCCGAACAGCCCTGTGATGGCATCCACGGCGTTGGCAGGAGTAGTCGCTCCCTTTTGGCCAGCACCGAGCAAACTGCCGCCCGCGCAGCCAAGCTGCGACTTCAAGAGGCCCGCGGCGACTCCGCCGACATCCGGAACAAATTTTGGATCGGAGGCAGAGCCTTGGATGAGGAATGGAATAGTCGTGCCGTTCTTGCAATTACTGCTTTTCGTTGTTCCTGTGCTTGTGCCGAGGATTGATTCAATGCCGTTGCCGGCACTACCCATCGCCCCGATGGCGCCGCCGGTGAGTGTGGCGGCCATCTTGAAATCGAGATTGTTTCTTGAGTCGAGTGTGCCGGCGCCGGTGAGCGTGCCGAGCGCGGGCAGAATCGCGTTGAAATCCTCTGCGCGAAGGCCGTTGGGCGCCATGTGAACATTTGTGGTGAGTTTTTCAATTTCGAGGTCTTTGCCGGTTTTGAGGCCGGTCAGTGCGGAGATTGGCGCCATCTTCGAACCGAGATCGAATCCCTCGAGCTTCGCTGTGAAAAGTCCAATATTGCCGTCGGTGACGAGTTTGTTGGTTGGGCCCTTGATGTCCAAATTTGTGCTGAGAGTTCCTGCGTTGAGTGCTGCGCCCTTTGGGAGATTCACGCCGATAGCAGGAAGAAATGCTTGCAAATCCTTCGCGGGCATGGATTCGCCGACAAGCTTCACGTTGACGACAGTTTCCTCGCCTTGTGATTCGTAGGTGCCGTTGACGTGAGCAGTGGCCGAGCCGATTTTGACGGTGGAAGGAGCAATCACGCCGGAATTCTTGCGGAGGTCATATTTTGTGGCGTAATCAATGACCGCGGGCACGCCAGCGGGAGAGCCGCCCTGAACAAACAGCGCTTTCGAAAGCTTGAGCGTGCCTTTTGTTTCGGCGCTGCCGCCTTTCGAAGCGAGGGTGCTGTCGAGGTCAACGAGGCCGCCGAGACCCAGCGAAGGGTCGAGAAAGCCGGTGCGGGCGAGGTCGAGCGAAGCAATGTGAATCTTTGCGTCGAGTGGCGTGAGCGCGCTGTCTGATTTGTCGACGGGGCCTGCATTGCCTTCGAGTTTGAACTGGCCACCGCCGGGGAGATCCGCGGAAACGGTGAGCGGGAATTTGGAATTCAAAGAAACATCGCTGGCAGTGACGTCGACGTGATCGTAGGTGTTGCGCTTTTGCGAGTTGGTTGTGCCGACGATGATTTTGCCGTTTTTCAGCTCGAGCTTTTTCACCGAGATGTCGGCGGGAGCGGCGCTCGAAGAACTCTTGGAGCTCTTAGCCGCGGGTTTTGAGGAACCGCCAATCGAGGAATAGTTCCACTGCCCTGCGGAATTGCGGAGGAGAGTGACTTCAGGTTCGTCAATGGAGATGCCGGTGACATTGAGAGTTTTTGAAAAGATTAGCGGCATCATTTCAACGCCAACGCTGAGGGATTTAGCCGTGAGGAAAGGCGATGGACTGAATTTGGGGTCGTCGCCGATGGAGAGATTTTTTGCGGTGAGCGAGCCGGAAAGCAGAGAGAGGCTGAGGTCGCCAAGCTGAACTTTGCGACCGAGGGCGTCCGAGGCGGTCTGCTCGATCGTGGGACGGAAGCTGTTGACAGGTATCAAGAACGGCGCGATGAGAAGCAAGACGACGATGACACCGACGACGATGCCGAGGATGCGAAGTGTGCGACCCATGGAAACCTCCGGAGAAATTGGAAATGGCAAGGGTTTAGAGCGGCGAAGCGATAATACCACACGGGATAAGAGTGGGAAGCGTGATGATAGACTGGGGGAGTGGGGCTGTAGCTCAGATGGATAGAGCAGCAGTTTCCTAATTCTGTTTTTGTCTTCTAAGTGATTGATACTTCATGCCTGTCGCACTGAGCTAGTCGGCGTCTTTCGGGCCTTCTCGCGCACAACTTCCAACGCAAAAGGCAACGCGGCCAACAACACCTCGCCGATGTTCCCCCGACTGCCGCGAAAGCCATTTTTCTGGTAAGGGCTGGGAGGAAACTTCAATCCGCAACTCTGGATCTCAGTAAACAGGGATCAAGCCAACCTGCCCCGGACGTGGCTTCAAGGCACACCCCGAATCGTCCCATCTAAGCAACTACATTTTTAGAACGCGCCTGTAGGGGGCGAACTGCCCATCACCCTCTAAGCGCACGCCGATTTCGGTGTGCGGAAGGGTCGTTCTTGACTTAGGACTCGAATATCCCATGAGCGAAATAATCGAAGAACCCGCCCTGGAATCTCCGCCGTTCGGTGAGACCGCCTTGGGTTGTTCCTGAGACTACCTACTGGCGAGAAGTTAGCGAAGAGAGATCGGTCGCCTATCAGGTCAGCACTGTATTTGAGGCAGCTCGGGTTTATTCTCGCTGCCAATACCCAACCCGTTCTTTTTTTCTCAGAGTTGTAGCTTGACATACGCTCTTCTCTTTGTTACTTTCCCGCCACTTCAACGTCGGAATCCTACCATGCGAGTATCCCGATTCATCTTTGTCCTCGCCCTGGCCGTTCTCCTATCTCCCTTGTGTCACGCTCAAGGATTCAACTGTAATGGCACCTGCGAGCCCGACCCGGGATCGACCACTTATCAACAATCGGTCGTCACGTCTCGCACCCTTGTCGAAAACCAACGCTCGGTGCCTCGTTCGCATATGGTCCGCGCAAATGAAACTGGCCATAGCGCCGACAATCCCGGCAGCAGCAGCTACAGTTACGCGATTCCCGTAGTTCATCTTCCCGGGCGCAACGGCCTCGACGTTGACTTAACCCTTTATTACAACAGCCATGTTTGGAACACGACGCCGGGGTCCAGCGTCCTTGCCCTCAACGCGGACCGCGATTTTCCCGACTACGGTTTTCGCTTGGACTACGGCTATCTCGAACTCTTTGGCGGCGCTTGCGGCGCGGCGGGAAGTGCGTTCATTCTCACGGAGCCCGATGGCACAAAGCGCCAGCTGAACTACAACTCAGGAAGCAGTTACCACAGTTCGGATGCCAGCTATGTTGATTTCAATTGCACAACGGGATTGCTCCAGCGGCGCGACGGCATGCGATGGACCTACGTCCTCGGCAACGGCGGCACAACGTCGTTTACGTTCCGACCCAAATCAAAGACACCAACGGAAACTACATCTCAATAACCTATTTGCCGAACTCCGCCCCCTACAACTCAAAAATCAAGCCGCAAGACATTTCGACGATCACAGATACTGTCGGACGGACAATTAACTACAACTATGAAACGACCGACTACAAGCTCTTGTCCATCAGCGGCCCGGCTCCAAACTCCGGGACGCAGAATTACATCTCCCTCACATGGGGCACCAAGACTCTGCAGTACAGCTTCACTGGCCTTACCGTTGACAACACCATCGCAAACAATTCGACCATCAACATCATTACTGCCTGCACCTATCCGAACGGCACGGGCTACACATTCACTTGGGGCGATTGGGCCACGATTTCACAAATCACCGCCGTCAGCTCCACCGGAGCCACGCGCAGCTACGTTTCCTACAATTTTCCCGGCGGAACCACGGCTCTTTCCCAGCCGCCCACGTACACCCAGCAAACCATCTTCGACGGCGTGAACACGGTCAATTGGGGCTACTCGACGACCTATGAATCCGGCGTTCCCGGCCAGGTCAGTTCTACAGTCGTCACCGACCCTTCCGGCACGACAACCACCACGAATTTTAATCCTTCCACCAGTGGCGCTCTTTCAGGCCTGCCCTCTTCAACCGTCATCAAGTCCGGCACAACCACCCTTCGAACGATCGCCTTCAATTGGAGCACCGACTCGGCCGGCAATCCCGTGCTAAGTTCCCAAACCACAACGCTCGAGTCCGGCCAGCAATCCTCCACTTCGTTTACCTACGACCTGTATTACAACGTCACCGCCGTTTCCGAAAACGATTTCGGCCAGGTTCTCACGCGTAAAACACAAACGACCTACCAAACATCCTCCACGTACACCAACCAGCACATCTTCAATTTGCCGACTATGGTGAAAATTCTCGACGGGAACAATGCCGTCATCGCGCGCACCGATTTTACCTATGACGGCTCATCGCTCTCTTCCGTCGCTGGCGCGACCAATCACGACGACTCAAATTACGGCTCTTCCTTTACCGCACGCGGAAATCTTTCTCAAACTACGCGCTACACGAACGCTGCCGCGGCGTCCGGCCCCATTTCTCGTTCTCTCACATACGACACCCTTGGCAACGTTACTAGTGCTCAGGTGGATTGCTGCCAGACGCAATCCTTTACCTACAGCAGCTCAAACCAGTACGCCTACCCTGCCAGCGTCGTCAAAGGTTCAAGTCCCACCACTCTCACCACGTCCTTCTCTTACGATGTCAATTCCGGCCTGCTTTTGTCTGTCACCGATCCAAACAGCAAAGTAACCGGCTACCAGTACGATTCTTCCCGCCGCCTCACTCAAGTCACACGCCCCGATAACGCCGTCATCACGCAAAGCTACAACGACAATTCCGCTCAGCCGTCGCTCACCACCGTCAGCCCGCTTGACGCCTCGCGCAACATCACTCAGGTCTCCACTTCGGATGGGCTTGGAAGAACTCTAAAGACGGAAGCTACCGGCGGCAGCGTCGACATCATCACCGAAGAGCAGTTCGATTCGCTCGGTCGCGTTTCCCAGGTCTCGAATCCGCACAGTCCCACCGAATCTCAAGTCTGGACCACTTACGCCTATGACGCGCTCAGCCGCCCCATCACCATCACGCCGCCGGGCAGCGCGGGAACAATGCAATACGCCTACTCGGGAAATCAAACCACTACTACAGATCCCGCGGGCTTGCAGCGCAGAACTTACAACGACGCTCTCGGCCGCCTTGTCCGCGTGGATGAACCCGGCTACGACGATGGCGGCCACGCCACCGCGACTTTGACCGTAGGCGGCAGTGAAGGCTGCGTGCCCGACCCAACCTGCGACACTTGGGACACAGTACAACTGACGGTCTATGTGAATGGCGTGCTGGCAGGCACGTCCTCTCCCGCCCACAGAAACATTACCGCCTCTGCGATGGCCTCAACTCTTGCTTCCTCTCTGAACACTTCCGGTCTGGTCACCGCTAGTGCGGTCGGCACCACGATCACAATCACAGCCGTGGCGGGCGGATACTACACAAACTATCCGCTCAGCTATTCCGTGATTGAAGATGATCCTTCGGATTTTCCGGGCGGTTCCTTCTACGTTTCGGGTCCTTCCGCGATGAGTGGCGGCACCGACGGAACCGGCGCCGACAACCACGCTCCTTCCCTCAGCACGCCGAATCCAACTTTTTACACATACGACCAGCTCGACGACCTTCTCAAAGTTTCTCAAGGCGTGCAAACTCGCAGCTACGTCTACAACAGCCTGGGACAGCTCACCAGCGCCACGCTACCGGAGTCAGGCGCGACAGCCTATACGTACACGAATTTTGGTCTCGTTTATCAGCGCACGGATGCGAGAAGCGTGGTTACTACCTACAGTTATGATGGCCTTAACCGTCCCTCTACCGTGAGTTACAATACGACCGGCACAACCGCCGCCACTACGCCCACCGTGACTTTTTATTATGACGAAGGCGGCGCCGCAGCCAACGCCATGGGCCGTTTGACTCACTTTACCGACGGTGTCGGTTCCGAAACCTACACCTACAACTCTCTCGGACAAACTCTTTCCCTCTCGAAGATTATTTCCGGCGTGACCTATCCCGCCAGCTACGCCTACAATCTCGCTGGAGAGTTGACCTCCATCACCTATCCCTCGGGCCGCGTCGTGCAACCGACTTACGACGCTGCGGGCCGTCTCTCTCAGCTCGCGAGCGGCGGCACAAATTACGTCAGCAATCTCCAGTACAATTCCGCCTCCGAGCCTCTCAGCTATGCCTACGGCAACGGTGTTCAAGCTGCGTTCACGTACAACTCCCGTCTCCAGCTCGCTTCCATTTCCTACTCAAATACCGGCGGCAGCTTTTTCTCCCAGACTTACGGCTACGGAACCGCCAACAACGGCCAGATCCAAACCGTCACGGACAACAACGACTCCACCAAGTCCGCCACGTATTCTTATGACGTCTGGGGCCGCCTGAAGACTGCCGCTACCGGTCAATGGGGCCTCTCGTTTACTTACGACCGTTTCGGCAACCGCACCCAGCAGAACGTCACCGCTGGCTCCGGCGTCCCCGCCAATTCGCTCTCCATCACCGCGACCACGAATCGCGTCGTCGGCGCATCCTACGACAGTGCGGGCAACATGACCAACGACGGCTCGAACACGCTCGTCTATGACGCCGAAAATCACGTCGTTAGTGCCACTAACGGCTCTTCTTCCGGCGCCTACACCCTCGACGGTAACGGCCTCCGCGTGGAAAAATGCGTGCCGAATTGCACCAACCCGACCACCACCACCGCCTATCTTTTCTCAGGCTCCAAAGTGCTCGCCGAATATGACAACGGCGCAGCCGTAACCTCTCCCTCGCGCGAATACATTTACGCAGGCTCGCAGCTCGTCGCCAAAATCGAAGCCGGCGCGACCAACTATTTCCACCCCGACCATCTCTCCACTCGCGCCAACACCGATTCCGGCGGCAACGTCTCCCGCACTTTCGGCCAGTATCCCTTTGGAGAGGTTTGGTACGAAACCGGAAC
>Ga0137403_10000037_pt1 | contig 132985 bp, 140 predicted proteins | sample CZOMad2_1_16fung_FD_122057 | JGI IMG/M metagenome (GOLD analysis project Ga0137403, IMG submission 122057) | Vadose zone soil fungal communities from Angelo Coast Range Reserve, California, USA - CZOMad2_1_16fungal (Hybrid Assembly) | ecosystem: Environmental > Terrestrial > Soil > Vadose... | reverse complement strand
CGGCTCTTGGTCTTGTCGATGCTGTTCTTCGCGGTGCCGCTGCTGGTGACGAGGGCGGCGTCGTAGCCGTTGTACATCTTCCCCTCGTAAAAGACGTGGGCGAGGCTGTCCCACTGGGTCACGCACTGCAGCGGCATGACGATCCAGTCGTCGGAGCCGCCGTAGCCCTGCATCGCCACGACCTCCGCGGGCGTCTTCGGCACGTCGCCGCCGTCGCGGAACATCGTGTGGATCGGGTTGAAGCGCTGGCGCGTTCCGCTCTGCGGCCCCTCACGCTGGAGCGGGATCCCGAGCGCGAACACCTTGCCGGTGGTGGCGAGCCGGCAGGCCGCCACGACCGCCTCCGGCGTGATGAAGTTCAGGGTCCCGATCTCGTCGTCCGCGCCCCACCGGCCCCAGTTCCGCACCTGCATCGCGATCTTCCGGAGCGTCTCCTCGCTCATGGCCGGCAATCTTACGCCAACCGCCCTTGGCCGGGCTGATAATGTGTCCTCCGTGACCGCTCGCACGGACCGGCTCCTCCTCGCCAACGCGATCATGGGCCAGTTCATCACGGGCGTGGCCACGCGGATCTTCATCGTCTCGCTGCCGACGCTCGCCAGCGCGCTGCACACCGACATCCTCGCCATCTCCTGGGCGCTCATCGTGTACCAGCTCGCCGGGATCAGCCTCTCGGTCGTCTTCGGCCGTCTCGGCGACATCCACGGGCGGTACTGGATCTACGGGATCGGCTTCGCCATCATGACCGTGAGCTCGCTCGCCTGCGGGCTCGCGCCCAACGCGTTCGTCCTCATCCTGTTCCGGCTCGTGCAAGGGCTGGGGGCGGCGATGATCTCCTCGGCGACGCGCGTGCTGGCCATGGAGGCCATGCCCCAGGGCTCGGAGGGGCGGGCCAACGGCTACATGACCATGGGGTTTCATTCCGGCCTGCTCCTCGGTCCTCCGCTCGGTGGGCTCGTCATCGACCTGGTGAGCTGGCGCTGGATCTTCTTTTTGCTCGTTCCGATGGGGCTGGCCGGAGTCGTCCTGACCCTCATGCGAGCGCAGCGGCGAACGACCACGGCAGGGCGGGCGCTGTCGATCGACTACCTGGGCGCGACGCTGCTCATCACCCTCACCGTGCTCCTCACGCTGCTGCTCGACCGGCGAAGCGCGCAGACCCTCGGTGCCGGGCGTGCCGGGATCATGGCGCTGGTCTTCGCTGCGACCCTCGTCGGCTTCCTCGCCCACGAGCGCCGGGCGGTCAGCCCGGTCGTGAACCTCGCGCTGTTCCGGATCCGCATGTTCACCTTCAGCATCCTGAGCCTCTTGCTCATCGCCACCACGATCAGCGTGCTCAGCTTCCTGATGCCCTTCTACATCCAGGACGTGCTCCACTTCTCGCCCTCGTTCATGGGGCTCATCTTCCTGGCCGCGCCCGTGTTCACGATCTGCCTGGCCACGGTGAGTGGCCAGCTCACCGACCGGATCGGGCCGCGGGCGCCGGCCTCGATCGGTGTCCTGTCGACGATGGCCGCCTTCGCCCTCGGGCTCTTCCTGCGTGTGGATTCGCACTGGCTCCTGCCGACGATCATGATGGCGCTCGTCGGCGTCGGCTCCGGGTTCTTCAACACCCCGAACCAGGCGGCGATCATCGGATCGGTGCCCCGCGAGTACCGCGGTTTCGCGACCGGGATGGTTCAGACCGTCTTTGGGATCTCGGCGCTGCTCGGTATTTCGTTGGGGGGTGTTCTGCTGACGCTGGCGTTCCGCTACTTTTCGGGGGTCGCCGACGCCACGCCCAGCGCCGCTGACCCCCGGGCCTTCGTGTCGGCAATGAACGTCATCTACCTCGCCTGCCTCGTGCTCATGCTGGTGGCGCTCGGGGCGTCCTTCATGCGCGGCGGCACCCGGATCGAGGCCGCGTCCTCGAGCTGAGCGCGTCGACGCCGAGCGCGCCGGCGCGGAGAACCCTATAATGCCCAGGCGGTGGATCACGGGATCGTTCCGGGGAGGTCGTCGATGAGAGACTACGACGTCGCGATCGTTGGCCTGGGAGTCGTGGGCGCCTCGGCCGTGTACGCGGCGGCCTGGGCCGGAGCGCGGGTGCTCGCGCTCGACGCAGGCGCGCCGGGAAGCGGAACGAGCGGCGCCTCGTTCGCCTGGCTGAACTCGGTCCGGAAGGAGCCCGAGGTCTACCATCGGCTCAACGCGGCCGGGATGACCGCCCACCGCGAGCTGTCGAAGGAGCTCGGCGGCGACGCCGGTCATCACGAGGGCGGGTCGCTCGAGTGGGCGGAGATCGGTGCCGACGAGCGCGAGCTTCGTGAGCGCGTCCATCGCCTGGCGAGCCGGGGCTACCCCGCGGAGTTCATCACGCGTGACCGCGCCCGGGAGCTCGAGCCCGGTCTCGCGATCCCGGACCACGTCGGCGAAGTGGCGTTCTATGGCGCCGACGCCTGGCTGGACGCCCCGAAGCTGATCGGACGCCTCCTGGCCGCCGCGTCGGCGCGCGGCGCCGACGTCCGGGAGGGTAGGGCCGTTCGCTCACTGCGTGCCGTCGGCGATCGAATCGAGGCGATCGTGATGGACCACGGCGAGCTGGCCGCGCAGTCGGTCCTCGTCTGTGTGGGTCCGTCGACGCAGGCGTTCCTGGAGCCCCTGGGCGCGGTCATTCCGGTCGATCGCGTCCCCGGGCTGCTGGCGGTCACCTCACCCACGTCGGCTCCGCTCCGCCGCGTCGTGCACGCGCCCGGCCTCCACCTGCGGCCCGATGCCACCGGCGGGCTTCTGCTCGGCGCCGAGGATGTCGACACCCTGGCCTCGAACTCCGGCTCGCCGGTCGCGCTCGGCGAGCTCCTGCTCGAGCGCGCCGCCCGCGTCTTTCCGGCGGCGCGCCAGCTGAAGGTTGCCGACCGCCGCATGGGCGTGCGGCCGATGCCGGGCGACCGGCATACCATCGCCGGCCGGATCCCGGGCTTCACCAACGCGTGGATGATCGCGACGCACAGCGGGATCACGCTGGGGCCCCTGCTCGGTCGTCTCGTGGCGGACGAGATCGTCCGCGACGCGCCGAGCCCGGTCCTGGCGCCCTTTCGCCCCGAGCGCTTCCTCACGTCCGGCGCGACCGCCTGAGCGTTGACGGCGTGATGCACTGAGGCGGCTCCGCGTGACGTCGCGGCGGCGGCGCGCGCTCCGGTACGCCGGGATCTATGCAGCGCTCGCGCTCTTCGTGCTGATCGCGCTCTTCCCCCTGGCGTGGATGACGATCACCGCCTTCAAGCACGAGCGCGATCTCTACAGCATGAAATTCCCGCTGTGGTTCAACTTACCGCCCACCCTCAAGCACTTCGACCTGCTGTTCACCCAGACGTGGTTCGGCCTCTGGGCGATGAACACCGCGCTGGTGTCCGTCGGCGCCGTCGCCATCACGCTCCTGGCGGCGGTCCCGGCGGCGTACGCGCTCGGCCGCCTGCGGCTGCCCGGCGCGGAGTCCACCGGCATCGCCATGTTCATGACGTATCTGGTGCCGCCGATCGTCCTCTTCCTGCCCCTGGTGCCGGTCGTGGCCCGGCTCGGGCTGAGCGACACGTGGTGGGCGCTGGTCGTCCTGTACCCGACGTTCACGATCCCGTTCTGCACGTGGCTCTTGACCGGCTTCTTCCGGGCGGTGCCCCGCGAGCTCGAGGAGGCGGCCTGGCTCGACGGCTGCGGGCTGGTGGGAGGCTTCGTGCGAATCGTGCTGCCCCCGAGCCTCCCGGGGATCGCGACGACGGCGGTCTTCGCCTTCACCCTGTCGATGCAGGAATATCTCTACGCGGTGGTGTTCGCGTCTCCGGTGGACCAGAAGGTCATCACGGTGGGGCTACCGACGATGCTCATCCGGGGCGACATCTTCTTCTGGGGCGCCCTCATGGCGGCGGCGCTCCTCGTGGGCATCCCGACCGCCGTCGCCTTCCACCTGGTGCTGGACCGTTTCGTGCTCGGCCTCACCGGGGCCGGCGCCCGCTGACGCGCTCCCGTGTCAGCGCCGCCTCGATGTCGCGCGTTCGATGCGCCGCCGAGTGCCCGTCGAAGTCGAGCGGCCAGGCCGGTGACCGCTGCCGGCCGCTGAACCACGCCGAAGGATTGCGCGCGAGCGTCTTCAGCACGTCGAGGTGAACGCGGCGATGCCACGTCACCAGCTCGAGCGGACGCCGGCGCCGCCAGCGCACGTACACGAGCCGGTTGATCTGATTCACGTCGAGGCCGCGCATCTCCGGTAGCCGCCGATCGCCGCGAAAGACGCGCGCGCTGTGCTCCTTCCAGTAGACGATGTGGGCGAGGGCGTCCTTGACCGTCCACGGGTCGCGCGTGGGCGGCCGGGGCACGCGGCGTTTCCAGTCGGCCGGCTGGAGACGCGAGACCCGGCGATCGAGGGTCGCGAACTCCCGTCGCGTGCGAGCCAGGACCTCTCGCTTCGTGTGGCGCACGCGTCACTCGCCGCCCGGGCCCTCCTTGGCGAAGGGCGACTGGACCTGCCAGAAGGGCGCGTCCTCGGTCGTGACGACGTCCAGTACGACGGGCTCCTTGGCGCCGTTCACCCGACCGAGCTCCCCGACCAGGTCCTTGACGCTCTCGACGCGGATGCCCACGCAGCCCATCGCCTGCGCGATCCGCGCGTAGTCGTTGCGCCCGAGCTCGGAGGCGATGAAGCGGTTGCCGCGCCGCCGCTGGCCGTCCTTGACCCAGCCGAGGACGCTGTTGTTGAGGATGACGGTGACGACCGGAATCCGATACTGGGCGGCGGTGAAGAGCGCGTTCATCGTCATCGCGAAGCCGCCGTCGCCGCACACGGCCACGCAGTCGCGCTCGGGGCTCGCGAGCTTGGCGGCCATGGCGGCCGGCAAGGCGTAGCCCATGCCGCCGATCGACGACGGCTGATAGACGATGCCCGGGCCCCGGCTCTGAAAGTAGTGCGTCATATAGAGCCGATTAGCGCCTGCGTCCATGGTCACCAGCGCCCGCTCGCCGAGCCGGCGCCCCAGCTCGGTGATGACGCGCTCCGGCCGGAGCGGGACGTCCTCCAGGCGCTGCTCCGGCTCGGCGAAGAAGCGGTGCAGCGTCTTGAGCTCGGCCAGGTGCGCCGAGCGACGGCGGCCGGCGTCGCGACGAGCCGGGGTGACACGCGGTCCGATCTCGGCGACCAGCGCGGCGAGAGCCTCGCGGGCGTCTGCGACGATCGCGCCCTTCACCGGGTAGTGCCGGCCCACGTTGAGCGGCTCCACGTCGATCTGCAGGAAGGTCTGGCGGTCGGCGTCGAGCAGCTCGGGGTTCTCGAAGCAGGTGTCGGTCGGCGCCAGACGCGAGCCGACGACCAGCACCGCGTCGGCGTTCGAGACCACCTCGTTGGCCACCGCCTGGCCCCAGTTCCCGAAGACGCCGAGCGCCTGCGCGTGCACTTCCGCCATGGCGCTCTTGCCGGTCGCGGTGGTCGCCACCGGAATCGCCAGCAGATCGGCCAGCTCGGCGAGCTCGGTCCAGGCGCGCGCGGCGTGCACGCCGTTGCCGGCGATGATCACCGGGCTCAACGCGGCCAGGAGCGCGTCGGCCACCTGCGTCACGTCGGACGCCGCGGGCTTCGCCACGCAGTGCGCCAGGTGTCGAGACGTCTCATGGATCCGGGGCGGCCGCCGGGTCTTCACCGTTCCGCCGAGCGACCGGCTGCTGAAGACGACCGCCACGGGTCCCGGCGTGCCCGTGGTCGCGTGCTTGATGGCGAGCTGGATCGTCTGCACGGCCTGCTTCGGCTCCGAGACGGCCGCGGTGTACTTGGTCGCGCTCGAGAGCAGATTGCGGAGGTCGTGATTGCCGTGCTCACCGGTGCCGGACTGGTAGGGCGAGTGGTGCATGAACGGCGCCATATCCGTGAAGTCGCCGAGCAGCAGCATCGGGGACGCGCCCTTGACGGCCTCGAGCGTGCCGAAGAGCGCGTTACACGCGAGGAAGATGCCCTGCCCCATGACGACGCCGGGCTTGCCGGTGAGCCGGCCGTACATCTCCGCCATGATGGAGCCCACCTGCTCGTGGCGGACCAGGACCGTCTGGATCGCCTTCGAGTCGTGGAGCGCGTCGAAGATGCGCCCGGTGTCGCCGCCGGGCATGCCGAAGACGAACTGGATGCCCGCTTCCTCGAGGATGTGGACGATGGCGTGGGGAACGTCGATCTCGTCGGGAATCATGAGGTCCTCCAGTTCATAAGCTCGCCTCGGCCGGCGGGGCCCCAGCCCCGTGACGGCCTGCGGCTCGCACTACCACTAACGCCACAGCTGCTTCGACGCGATCCGCGCGCCCTCGGCCATCGCCTGGAACTTGGCCCATGCAATCTCGGGCTCCACCTGGTTGACCGACCGCGCGAACGTCATGAACCCACAATCGGTGCCGGCGATCACCCGCTCGCGTCCGACGCTCTCGGCGTAGCGGACGAGGCGCTGGGCGACCAGCTCCGGGTGCTCGATGAAGTTGGTCGTCGAGTCGAGCACCCCGGGAATGATCACCCGGTCGTCGGGCAGGCGGATCTCGCGGAACACGACCCACTCGTGCTCGTGGCGCGGGTTCGCCCCCTCGAAGGAGAGCGCCTGGGGCTTTGCCTTCAGCGCCACCGGCAGGAGCTCGCGCAGCGGGATGTCGCGATGGTGCGGGCCCTCATAGTTGCCCCAGCAGAGGTGCATGCGCATCCGATCGGCCGGGATGTCACGCAGGGCGTGATTGAGCGCCTCGATGTTGGCCGCAGCGATCTTTAGGAACTCGGCGTTGCTCAGCTCGTGGAACATGAGGTGCCGCCCCATCGCCAGGTCGGGGCAGTCGATCTGCAGCACGAACCCGGCGCGATGGATCGCGTCGTACTCCTCCTTCATGACGTCGGCGAGGCGCGCCAGATACGCATCCCGGCTCGGGTAGTGCTCGTTCTTCATGAAGTGCGCGATGACGCCGGGCGAGGCCGCCGTCATGAACGCGTCGGCCGGCTTCACCGAGCTGAGCGCCGTCTTGAAGTTGGCGACGTCCTTCTGGACCGCCGTCCGGTCCTTCCACTCGATCGGCCCGTTGCACGACGGCCGCAGGATCGTCGAGCGCCGCTCGCCGCGCGCGGCCGCCTCGGGGAAGTCGGCCCAGTCAGCGCGCCCCGGCACCCCGGCCTTCCCGTCGAAGCCGGTGAGGCGATGCCGCACGTAGGTGGAGTAGCCCACCTTCCCCTGTTCGCCGTCGTTGACGATGTCGACGCCGGCGTCGATCTGCTGCCGGACGATGTCGCCGACCGCGCGGCGCACGCGCGTCTCGAAGGCCGCCGGATCGGGCATGGTGCCGGCGTCGAGCGCCTCGAGCGTCGTCGTCAGGTCCTGGGCGCGGGGAAGGCTTCCGGTGTGCGTGGTCAGGATGCGGTCGGTGCTGAGCTTCATTGGTACGGCCTCCGTCCTAGGCGGTCTTGTACCAGTGGGCGATGTTCCAGCAGTTCGAGTCCCAGCCGCTGATCTCGGTGCCCTGGAGCCGGTTCGAGACCGCGGACGCGTTGCCGCGCCACAGAAACGGCACGATCACCACGTTCTGGGTGAGCAGGTCGTTCATCCGGATGAAGTGGGCGGCGCGCTTGACCGGATCCATCTCCGTCTCGGCAGCCCGGAAGAACCGGTCGTAGTCGTCGTTGCGCCAGCGGGTCGCGTTGCGGCCGGCCCACTTGTTGTCCTTCTGCGAGACCTCCCACGACACGAAGGGATCCATGAATCGCTGCGGGTCCGGCGAGCCGGAGTTGAAGCTGTACATCTGCAGATCGGCGGTGAAGTGCGAAGACGTGTCGAGGTTGGCTGGGTCGGTCGAGAAGTACACGGCGGGCACGATCGACTTCAGCTCGATATCGATGCCGATCCGGGCCGCCGCCTGCTTCACGATCGCCTGTGTCTTCTGGCGCGGCGCATTGATCGCGGTCTGGAACAGCATGCGCAGCCGCTTGCCGTCCTTGCTACGAATCCCGTCGGCGCTGCGCTTCCAGCCGCTGTCGTCGAGGACCTTGGCCGCCTTCTCGACGCTGAACTCCCAGCGCGTGTTCCGGGACCGGAACTGCGCCGGCGCGTTCAGATAGTTCGCGGTCGCCTGCGCGAGCCGGCCGTAGATCTGCTCATGGACCGACGCGCGATCGACCAGGAGACTCAGCGCCGTGCGCACGCTCGGGTCGGTCAGGAAGGGGTGCGGCGCCTTGAGGCTCGACCGCTCGCCGTCCACCTCGCGCAGCGGGTCGGTGAAGTTGCAGAGGATGTGCTCGACGGCGCCGCCCCAGGCGATGTCGACCCGGCCCTTGCCCCCCTGCTCCATCCGTCGGAGCACGTCGTCCTCGACCTGCATGTTCCAGGCAAAGTCGTACTCGCCGGTCTGGATGACCGCGCGGGCTGCCGACACGGCGTCGCCCCCGCCCTTCATCTCGACCCGATCGAAGAACGGCCAGCTCGCCTCGTGATAGCCCGTGAAGATCTCGCCGCGCACGATGTCGCCGGGCTTGAAGTCGACGATGCGATAGGGGCCGGTTCCGACGGGCCTGAGGTTCGCGGGCGCCTCGCGTGACTTGCCGCCCTTGAAGGGCTCGAAGACGTGGCGCGGGATGACGCCCCGGAACGCGCTGGCCCAGAACGGCATCGGCGTCTTGTAGACGATCTTGACCGTGTGCGCGTCGAGCTTGTCGACGCGCGCGATCTCCCGATAGGACCCGGTCGACACCGCCAGCGTCGCCGGATCGGCGGCATATTCCCAGGTGAACACCACGTCGTCGGCGGTGAAGGGCTTGCCGTCGTGCCACTGGACGCCCTTCTTCAGCTTGACGGTGACGGACAACCCGTCGCGGGCGACCCCGCCGTTCTGGGCGGTCGGCACCTCGGTCGCGAGCACTGGAACCAGGGCGCCGTCGGGATCGAACGACACGAGCGGCTCGTAGAAGAGACGCGAGCCGTCACCGTCCTTCACACCGATCGCCAGGTGCGGGTTCAGAATGGTGGGCGCCTGCCACCACAAGAGCTTCAGCTCGCCGCCGCCACCGCGCCGGGCCGGGGTGAAGGGCGCCCGCCGCGGCTGGGCGTGAGCGACGCCAGCCTCTCGGCAAAGCTCGGCGATCAGCGGCCCGGTGAGCCCGAAGCCGAGCAATCCGCGGACGAGCTCGCGACGGCTGAGCGCGCCGGTCCGGACCCGCTGGAGCGCCTCGCGCAGCTCGTGCTCGTCAGTCAAGAACGAGCACGGCCTTGCCCTGGAACCGCCGGGCCATCAGATCCTGGGCGACCTGGCCGATCTCCTTCCACGGCCGCTCCAGGCTGATGTGCGGCATGAGCTGGCCCGTGGCGACGAGCTCGGCGAGCCGACGCAGACCGACCGACGCGGGCTCGTTTCCGAACTCGGTGAAGAGATACAAGCCGTAGAGCGTCGAGCGTCCGGCCACGAAGAACTCGCGGGCGTCGAAGGTGACCTCGGCCGAGGCCGAGACACCGAGCGTCACGCAGACTCCGGCGCGCTCCAGCGCCGCGAGCGCCGAGCCGAGAGTCTTGCCCCCGACCGACTCGACGATGAGGTCGTGCTTGGGCGATCGGGGGATCTCGTCGCCCACGATGACGTCGTGGGCACCCAGCGCGCGCACCGCCGGTGCCTGGTCGGCGCGCCGGACGCTCGCCGTGACGTGGGCGCCGCCGAGCCGCGCCAGCTGGACGGCGAAATCGCCGACGCCGCCGGTGGCGCCGGTGACGAGCACGCGCTTTCCGAGGAGCGGGCCCGCCTTGCTGAGCGCCAGCAGCGCCGTGAGCCCGGCGACGGGAAAGGTCGCGGCCTGCGAGAACGTCACCTTGTCGGGCAGCACCGCCAGGGCGTTCTTCGGTACGGCGACCCGCTGCGCCCACGCGCCCTCCGGAAGGAATCCAACGACCCGGGAGCCGACCTCTGGCCCCGAGCCGTCCGCCGCGGCCCGCTCGACGACTCCGGCCAGGTCCCAGCCCGGGCGCCACCCGGCCGCGGCCATACCCGAGCGGCGCACCTCGCCGCGGTTGAGCGAGAGGGCGCGCACGCGAATGATCGCTTCACCGCGCTCCGGAGCCGGCTCCGGCACGGGAGCGATCGCGAGACGTCCGGGCGCGGCGGGATCGACGACGACAGCTAGATTGCTGGACGTGGACATGGCCTGCCTCCTCGCGCGGGAGCATACTACCGACATGACCGAACGGAAACCACCCGGGGTCAGCTGGGAGTCCTGGTTCGACGAGCAGATTCGCCGTGCCCGGGAGGACGGCGCTTTCGACAACCTGCCGGGTGCCGGCAAGCCCCTCCCGGACCTCGAAGGAGGCTACGACCCGGACTGGTGGATAAAGAAGCTCGTCCAGCGCGAAAACGTATCCGTCTTGCCGCCGGCCCTCGAGCTGCTCCGCAAGGTCGAGTCCGAGATGAAGAAGATCTGGGCGCTGGGAAGCGAAGCCGACGTCAGGGCGCAGGTCCTCGGTCTCAACGCCGAGATCGCTCGCGCCAACGCCCGCACGGCCGAAGGTCCGCCAACGCGCCTGGGGTTACTGGACCCTGACGCGATCGTCGCGCAGTGGCGCGCGAACTCCACCGGCTCCCGGACGTAGCCTCAGCGGAACCGCGGAATCACCTTCTCGCCGAAGCGGCGCATCGAGTCGATGATGGATGCGTGCGGCATGTAGCCGTAGCTCATCTGGCAGAGGACGTGCTGGACCCCGGCATCGTGGAGCGCGGCCAGCCCCTCAGCGATCCTCTCGGGCGTGCCGCACAGGGTGGAGCTCTCCAGCGAGTAGCGCACGCCGTCCTCGTCGGACACGCGCGGGTCGTTCCACGGGTTCACGCGGGTCGTGTCGACGCTGTAGTCGGCGGGGTTGTGGATCGAGCGCGCGTGCACCATGTGCCGGCGCGTCTTGAGGAGCGCGCTCCGCAGCTCGTCCTCCGCCTGCGCCTGGCTCTCCGCGACGTGGACGAAGCGCCAGAGGGCTACCTGGTCGCGGAGGCGCTGCTGGCGAGCGCCGTCGAGGCCGCTCTCGGCAAGGCCGGCGTCGTACAGCGCGAGCCGCTCCGGCACGCGTGAGAGCGGAATGCGCGCGATCATGATCGGCGCGCCGAGGCGGCCGCACTCGCGGACCGACCCTGCCGAGGAGACGGCGCGCCAGATGGGCGGGTGCGGCCGCTGGAGCGGGCGCGGGCGAAGCTCCGGCAGGCGAAGCCGGTAGAACTTGCCCTCGTGAACGAGCGGCGCTTCCGTCCACGCGCGCACCATCACGTCGAGGGTCTCGGCCATGCGCTCCCGGCTGTCGTCGCTGCGCAATCCATACCCCATGAACTCGTACTCGTTGAAGTTGGTCCCGTGGCCCACGCCGACGTCGAGCCGGCCCCCCGACAGGTTATCGAGAAGCGCGAGCTCGGTGGCCAGACGGATGGGATGACGCAGGGCCAGCTGGATCACCGCGAACCCGATCCGGATCCGCGACGTGCGCGCGGCCACCACGCTGGCGAACGGAATGGGGTCGCAGTAGACGCTCTCGCCGGTGAAGTTGTGCTCAGTTAGCCAGATCCCGTCGAAGCCCGCCGCCTCGGCGAAGCACGCCTGCTCCACCAGTTCCTGGATCGCCCCGTAATCCCCCTCGGGCGACCCCGAGTGCGCGAGCGTCAGCCAGCCGAATTGCATCGCGCTCGATCCTCCGGACTCATGGGCTCGCCTCGGCCGGCGGGGCCCCAGCCCCGCGACGGCCTGCGGCTCGCACTACCATCGCCGCCCGGCCTAGAGTCCCCGTCGATGGGAGAAGGCGATCTCCTCGCTGGTGACGAACTCGAGCAGGACCGCCTGCCCGTCCGCGTTCAGCTTCCGGGCACGCTCCAGCGCCGGCACGATGTCTGCGGGTTTCTCGACGCGCTCGGCCTGACCGCCCATCGCGCGGCCCATGTCGGCGTAGCGTCCGCCGATGTCACGGGTGCGATAGCGATCGTGCGAGACGACGAGCGCGTGCCGCTCGATCGCCATCGCCGAGTTGTTCAGCACGATCGTCGTGATCGGAATGCCGCAGCGCACGGCGGTCTCGAAGTCGAGGCCGGTCATCCCGAAGGCGGCGTCGCCCATGAAGTTCACGCAGAACTTGTCGGGCGCGGCCAGCTTGGCGCCCATGATCAGGCCGAGGCCCGTGCCCAGCGCGTGCGACTTGCCCCAGCCGATGTAGCCCCGAGGCGTCGTCGTCCGGTAGAACGGCACGAGCTGGTTGCGCGGGCTGCCGGAGTCGTGGGTCACGATCGCGTCGCGCGGATTGATTGTCTGCATGAAGTCCCAGATGACGCGATACGGGGTGATGGGCACCTCGTTGGACGTGAGCTTGGGCATCCATTCCGTGAGCCACGTCTCCCGGGCCTGCCGCACCTCGCCCGCCGTCGGGCCGTCGCGCCGTGAGCGCGTCCCGAGAACGTCGCGGACCGCGTCGATGAACTGACGCAGGACGAGCTTGGCGTCTCCCAGGATCGGATGGTCGGCGGGGTAGTTCTTGTTGAGATCGCGCTCGTCGTTGGTCGCGTGAATGATGGTCTTCCCGGCCGGCAGGGTCGTGGCCATCCCATGCTTCGTGAAGCTGCAGCCCACCCCGAACACGACGTCGGCCTGCGGGAGAAAGTGGTGGACGGGGCCGGACATCACGCCGCCACCGCCGGTGCCGAGCGCCAGCGCGTGGTCTTCCGGGAACGCGCCCTTCCCCTCGAGGGTGGTCATGACCGGAGCCTGCAGGAGCTCGGCGAGCTCGAGGAGCTCCGGCGTGGCCTCGGCGTACATCACTCCCTGGCCCGCGTGGATGACGGGTCGATGCGCCTCCACCAGCGCGCGCGCCGCGGCCGCGATGTCGCGCTGATTGCCCGCCGGGCTGGTGGCCTTGACGGCCCTGTATTGCTGCACCAGCTGATCGGGGACGTCGGCGATGGCCACGTCGGCCGGGATCTCGACCATGACCGGGCCGGGGCGGCCCATCCTCAGGAGATTGAAGGCCCGGCGCATGACCTCCGAGACCTGCTCGGCCTGGTTCAGCGTCTCGACCCACTTGGTGACCGAGGCGTACGTGCGCGCCGAGCTGAAGAGCGGAAAGACCTGGGCGCGATCCCGCTGGTGCCCGAGCGGCAGCACGAGAATCGGCACCGAATCGGAATACGCCGTGGCGACGCCCGGGAAGGCGTTCTCGGCGCCGGGTCCGTACTGCATCGCGAACACGCCGAGGCGCCGGCCGTTGGTCGTCCGGCTGAAGCCGTCCGCGATGCCCACGCCGACGCGCTCCTGGCGGCAGAGCACCGGTCGGATGCCGGCGGCCGCCGCCGCATCGATGATCGGTGTGGTCGGATAGGTGCTCAGGAACTCCACGCCCTCTCGCTTCATGATCTCGGCGATCGCGTCGACGACTTTCATCGGTCTCCGTCCTCCAGGGGGCTCGACGTTCTACGAGGGACTCGGGGCGAGTCCCAGGGCCTGCCGCCCGAATTGCTCGGCGATGAGGTCCCAGCTGAGCGCCGCGTGGTGCGAGGCGCTGTGCGCGTCTCGATGGCAGCGCTGGATCGGCTCCGTGTCCAGAACGGCGCGCGCGCCGCTTCCCTCGAAGAGCCGATCGACCGCGCGCAGGCAGAGGCGGGTGACGAAGGCCTTGTCGCGACGGTAACGGAGGCGATCCAGCTCGGTGAAGGGCTCGCCGCGCGCGGCCCGGTCGAGAATTTCCCGGATGTCGCTCCGGTGCAGTGAGCGGGCGGCGTCCACTTCGGCGGCGGCTTCGGCCAGCCGAAGCTGGACGGCCACCGATTCCGCCGTCCGGCCGGGGCTCGAGGCGCGCTGAGCGCGGGACGTGAACTCGTCGATCGCGCCCTGGGCGATTCCGACGAGCGGAGCCGCCAGATCCCACCCCGCCAGACAGCGAAGCGGCGCGCGATAGCTGAGCCGGGCGTGCAGCTCCCATCCGGTCATGTCCTCGGCGCCGGCGCGATCGGGGTCCACGGCGCGGTGGGCCGGGACGAACGCGTCCTCGACCACGATGTCCTTGCTCCCGGTCCCTCGCATGCCCGAGGCGAACCACGTGTCGAGAATCTGGTAGTCCGAGCGCGGAAGAAGGAGCCACGTGAGCCCGCCGGGCCGCGGTCCCGCCACCGCGACCATCGCCCAGGTACTGGCGTCGCACCCGCTGGAGAAGCCCCAGCGGCCGGACACGCGCAGCCCGCCGCCCGTCGGCGTGCTCTTTCCCCCGGCGGGGTTGAGGCCGCTGGAGAAGAGCGTGTCGGGTCCGGTCGCGAAGAACTCCTCCTGGGCCCGCTCGGGGAAATGGCCGAGCCACCAGTTGTGCGCGGTCCACAGGGAGTAGCACCAGGCCGTCGACCCGCAGCCGCGCCCGAGCTCGAACCCCACGTCGAACGCCGTGTCCACCTCGACGTCGTGGCCGCCGTAGCGGCGGGGATTGCCGATCCGGATGAGGCCGGAATCGCGGAGATCCTGGACGGTCTCGGCGGGAATCTGACGGAGCTGCTCGGTGCGCGTCGCGCGCGACTTCAGCACCGGTACCAGCGCGGCGGCTCGGCGCAGGAGCTCCTCGCGGCTCAGAAGCGCCGGGGAAACCCCGGCCCGGGTGGCCCTGTCGTTCACGGCGCCAATGCTACGCCGGACGGCGGGCAAGAGCGAGGGCGGATCAGAACGCCACGCGCATCGCCCGCGCGAGGAACCTCATCAGCGGCGCCGCGCGGCGGCAGGCACGGACGAAGCGCGCCGGGAAGTCGACGGCGCAGGCCTGCGCCTCGGTGAAGCTGACGCCGGTCGTGAAGCTCAGGCGCTTGAGGTCGGCGGCGAGCGGGTGATCGGGATCGAAGCCGCGCGGCGCGCGCTTCAGGGTGTTCTCGCCGTGCGTGAGTCCCGGGCGCCGCGCCCGCTTCCACGCCGATGGATCCCGGACGATCGCCGAACGGATGGCCTGGAGCGTTTCGCCGCCCGGCCGCCACATCCCCGCCCCCATGAACACCTCGCCCGGCGCCAGGTGCAGATAGTAGCCCGGCGCCTCGGCGTCCTTTTCCGCCTCGAGCGCGAAGAACAATCCCGCGTTCGTCTTGTAGGGCGTCTTGTCACGGCTGAAGCGCGTGTCGCGATAGATTCGCAGCAGCGAGCCGCGTGAAGGGTGCGGATCGGCGACGAGGTGAGGGCTGATGGCTCTGAGCCCGGGTGCGATCGCGGCGATGAAGCCGAGCAGCGGGTCGCGCATCTCGGCCAGGTAGCGGTCCTTGTTCGCGTTGAACCACTCGCGATTGTTGTGGCGCCGGAGCTCGCCGAGGAAGCGAAAGAGATCGCGGGTGACGTACGGCGATAGCATCGTCAGACCGAGCGGTGCAGGCCCCCGTCGACGTGGATGCGCTCGCCCGTGATGTAGCGGGCCTTCGGCGAGCAGAGGAACGCGGCGAGGAACGCGACGTCGTTCGGGTCGCCGAAGTAGCCGAGCGGGATGTTTCGCGAGAACTCGGCCTGGCTCTCCGGCGTCGGGTGCAGGCGGGTGTCGATCTGCTCGCTGTGCACGCGCCCGGGGGCCAGGCAGTTGACCGTGATGCCGTGGCGCCCGATCTCGCGCGAGAGCCCCTTCGCCCAGGCGTGCACGCCGGCCTTGGCAGCCACGGCCGCGTTGACCGTCGAGGGCTCGGCGCTGCCGGTGACGCAGAGGATCCGGCCCCAGCGCCCTTCGATCATGCCGGGCAGGAGCGCCTGCGTCAGCCGCCGCACCGCGGTGAAGTTGATCGAGAACGACTCGTCCCACACCGAGTCCGGCGAATCCCAGGGGACTGTACGCGAGCCGCCGGCGTTGTTGATCAGGATGTCGACCCGCCCGTACGCGGAGAGCGCGGCATCGCGAAGCCGGGGGGCGGCATCGGCCACGTAGAGATCGAGGGGCACCGCGAGCGGGCGCGGTCCGCCCGCCCGCTCGATCTCGTCCTGGAGGGTCGCGAGCAGGTTCGCCCGGCGAGCGGTCACGACGGTCTGCGCGCCCTCGGCCGCCAGCACCTTGGCGATCTCGCGGCCGATGCCGACGCTGGTGCCGGTGACGACGGCGACCTTCCCCTTCAGCTCGAGCTCCATCCTACTCTCCGGCGCAGATCGAGGAGGCTGCCGACGATTCCCTTGGGCAGGAAGACGATGAACAGCACCAGCAGGACTCCGTAGACGAGGTTGTCCCAGCCGACCGCCCGGGTGCCGAACGAGATGCGCAGGACCTCGGCTAATAGAATCGTGATCACCGCGCCGATCGTCGGGCCCAGGGAGACGTAGATGCCCCCGACGACGACCGCGAAGACCATCTGGAGCGAGACGGAAATCCCACTCACCGTGTCCGGTGAGATGAACATCTGGTACTGACAATAGAGGGCGCCGGCCAGGGCCGTCATCCCCGCGCTCAGCACGGTGATCTTCAGCTTCTCGGCCGTCACGTGGATGCCGGTCGCCGCCGCCGCGTCCTCGTCCTCGGAGATCGCCTCGAGCGCGTAGCGGAGCATGCTCCGGTCGACGCGATACCAGACGTAGAGCCCGCCGGCCCAGACGGCGAGGGCGATCAGGTACCAGGTCGTCTTCTCGCTGAACTGGAGAGCCCAGAGCGAGCTGCCGCCGTGGTAGCGCTCCGGGGTGTACCCGAGCGAGCCCCCGGTGTAGTCGCGCGTCGCGGTGATCACCTGCAGGACGATGCCCGAGAGCGCCAGCGTGACCAGCGCGAAGTAGTGACCGGTGATCCGGAAGCGGAAGCACGGATAGGCTACCACCGCCGCCAGCACCATGCCGGCCACGAGCGCCAGCGGAACACCGAGCCACGGGCTGACGTGCCCGTAGTTCCACGCGAGCGCCGTCACGTAGGCGCCGATCCCCATGAACCCGCCGTGACCGAGCGAGACCAGCCCGAATCGCCCCATGACGGACCAGGACGTGTAGGCGAACGACCAGATGAGGATGATGACCAGGATGTGCAGCGGATAGGGCGACCGGTAGACGAACGGCAGCGCGACGAGGGCGGCGCCGCCGATCCACGGGAGCGCGCGGCTCACGAGCGCCGCGCCATCAGCCCCTCGGGCCGCACGAACATCATCACGATGAAGAAGGCGAAGGCGAAGACGTAGCCCCACTCCAGGTCGAGGTAAAGGCCGCCCACCGAGATGATCTCGGCGAACACGAAGGCGGCGACGAAGCCGCCGACGAAGTTGCCGAGGCTGCCGAGCACGCAGATGAGGAACGTGATCGGCCCGAACGAGAGACCCACGAACGGGTGGACGTCGTACTGCAGCACCAGGAGACACGCGGCGAGGCCCGCCAGCGCGCCGCCGAGCGCCGAGGTGACGAGATAGATGCGGCGGCTGTCGACGCCCATGAGCGGCATGATCTGCCGGTCCTGGGCGATGGCGCGGATCGCGGTGCCCGTGTACGTCCGGGTCAGCCAGAGATAGACGAGCACCATGCCGATGAGCGCCGTCGCGAAGGCCAGCAGGCGCGAGTAGCTCACGAACATGCCGCCCACCTTGAGCACCGGCAGCCGGAGGCCCAGGTTCTTGAACTCGATGCCGAAGAGGACGGTGGCGGCCGACTGCAGGAAGAAGAGCACGCCCCCGGTGGCGAGCAGCTGGTTGATCGGCGCCGCCCCGAGGAGCGGCGCGATGACCAGGACGTGCAGGAGCACGCCGAGAATGGCGACACTGACGATGCAGGCCACCGCCGCTACCCAGATGGGCGCGTGGTAGACGGTGTAGAGATAGTACATCCCGTACATGCCCAGCATGATCAGCTCGGCGTAGCAGATCCAGACGACGTCGATGACACCGAAGACGAGGTTGAGGCCGAGCGACAGGAGCGCCAGGACGCCGCCCAGCAGCACGCCGCTGAGCAGCGCCTCCAGCAAGAAGATGTCGAAGACGGCCAGTGGATTCATCTCACACGCCCAGGTAGGCTTCGCGGATCGTGTCGGTCGCCAGCAATTCGGCGGCGCTGCCGGTGGCGCGGATGCTGCCGGCCTTCAGCAGGTAGGCACGGTCGACGACGCGGAGGACCTGCTGCACGTTCTGCTCGACGATGAGCACGGTGAGGCCGCCGGCGCGGATGCGCTTGACGAGGTCGAACACCTGCTCGACGAGGACCGGCGCGAGCCCGGCCGACGGCTCGTCGAGCAGCAGCAGCCTGGGCGCCGACATGAGGGCGCGGCCGATGGCGCACATCTGCTGCTCGCCGCCGGACATGCTGCCGGCGAGCTGGCGATGGCGCTCCCGAAGACGCGGAAACAGCTCGTAGACGACGTCGAGCTGCTGGCGGAATTTCGGCCGGGCCGCCGGCGCGAAGCCGCCCATTCTCAGATTGTCTTCGACCGTCATGCGCGGGAACAGGCGGCGGCTCTCCGGCACGTGGGCGATGCCGAGCTCGACGATCCGGTGAGACGGCGTCGCCGCCAGATCGGTGCCCTCCAGGCGGATCGAGCCCGACGTGGGCCGGATCAGCCCCGAGATGGCGCGCATGAGCGTCGTCTTGCCGGCCCCGTTCGGGCCGATGACACCGACCGCCTCGCCGGCCTTCACGTCGAGCGCCACGTCGAAGAGCGCCTGAAACGTGCCGTACCCGGCGCAGACGGCCCTGAGCTCGAGCATCAGCGACGGGCGGACGCGGCCGCCGAAACCGCGGCGGCCTGGGCGCCGAGATAGACCTCGATCACGCGCGGATCGCTCGCGACTCGCGCCGGCGGGCCCTCGGCGATCTTCTCGCCGTGATCGAGCACCATGACCCGATCCACCACGCGCATCAGGACCCCCATGATGTGCTCGACCCAGATGATCGTGATGTTGAGGTCCTTGCGGATCCGACCCAGGAGCTCGGCCGCGTGGTCCATCTCGTGCTCGTCCAGGCCGCTCAGGCTCTCGTCGGCCAGCAGGAGCTTCGGCGAGGTCGCCAGCGCCTTGGCGAGCTCCAGCTTCTTCAGGGCCGCCGCGCCCAGGCCGTCGACCGGCGCGCGGGGGTCGATGGGCAGGCCCACCAGCCCGAGCGCCCGCTCGGCGGCCTCGAAGGCCTTCGCGCGCGAATGCTGGCCCTGTCCGTAGAAGCCCGCGAGCATCACGTTCTCGAGGATCGACAGCCGGCGAAACGGCCGGGGAATCTGAAAGGTGCGCCCGACGCCCAGGTTGATGATTCGATGCGGCGCCAGCCCGGCGATCTCGTGGCCCTCGAGGCGAATCGAGCCGCGGTTGGGGACGAGGGTTCCCGACAGCATGTTGAAGATCGTGCTCTTGCCGGAGCCGTTGGGCCCGATGAGGCCGAGGATCTCACCGGGCTCCACGCCGAACGAGACGTTGGCGACGGCCGTGAACCCGCCGAATCGCCGGGTCAGCCCTTCGACGCTCAGCACGAGTCGCCCCGCGCCGGCGGCTTCACCACCGCGGGTGCGCCCCGCTCACTGCGCCGCGTAGGGCGACGAGGGCGGCAGCTGCAGGACCGGCTCGCGTTGCTGTTGGCTCTTGGGCCACACCAGGTACGGCTTGTCGTCGACGTACTGGAGGATGACCGGGAACGCGCGGTCGTTCTGGCCGGCCATCGGCTGCCCTTCGCCCTCGAACTTGACGCCGAAGCCGAGCATGGTGCCGCCTTCCGGCAGGTCGACCTCGAGCGCCGCCTTCCGCAGCGCGTCGGCGTCGATACCGCCGTACTTCTTGATGGCTCGCGGCAGCACCTCGGTCATGAACAGGTAGGTGTTGCTGGCCGACATGCCGACGTGCGCCGACTTGACCACGGTGCCGGGCCGCGCCTTCTCGTACTCGTCGCCGACCATCTTGATCATGGCCGGCAGCGGCGCCCGCAAGGCCTTGTCGTTGGTCAGCCAGATCGAGATCGGATCGACGTTGAAGAAGTAGTTCACGTCGCGGCCGAGCGCTTCCTTCAGCTTGTCGTAGACGCCGTAGCCGGCGCCGTGGCCGATCAGGGCGCTGAACCGCAGCCCCTGCTCGCGCGCCTGGCGCAGGAAGAGCGTGATGTCCGGGTTGTAGCCGGTGTGGAAGATCACGTCCGGGCGCCCGCGCTTGAGCTTGGTGACCAGTGCCGACAGGTCCGGCGCCGTGGCGGCGTACCCTTCCTTGAGCACGATGCTGAAGCCGGCCTTCTTGGCGCCCTCCTCGTTGCCCTTCGACACGTCGACGCCGTAGGCACCGTCCTCGTGGATGATCGCGACGCGGAGATCCTTGGGCTCCTTGTTGAGCTTGGCCTTGGCGTTCTGGGCGAGGAAATCGGCCGACATCAGGCCGAACTGCCTTCCGCTGGGCTGAGCGCGGAAGACGTACTTGAGGTTGCGGTTCTCGAGCACTGCCGAGGAGATGCAGGTGGTGATCCACATGAACTTCTTGAGCTGCTCGACGCGGGCGGCCGCCGGCACGCACTCGGCCGACGAGTAGAAGCCCAGGAGCATGTCGACCTTCTCCTGCTCGATCAGGCGGATGGCCTCGTTGATCGCGACGTCCGGCTTGCTCTGCGCGTCGGCGTAGACCGCCTCGAGCTGGTATCCCTCGACCCCGCCCTTCTTGATGAAGTAGTCGATCATGATCTTGGCGCCAAGCGCGTGAAGCTCCGATCCGCCGCCCGCGAAGGGTCCGGTGTAGTCGTAGACGACGCCGATCTTGAGCTTCTTGCCCTGGGCGAGCGCTTCGTCGGTCGAAGAGCCGCCGGACAGGAGCAAGCCGACCGCCACCAGGCCACACGCCAGAGACCGGAATCTACGCAGGAACATGCGATCCCTCCAGAGGAAGATAAGCGGCCCGGAACCTCCGCGCGCGCCATTACAGGGTGCGCCATCCGCATTGTCAAGGGCTCGCTGGCCCGCGGGCGCCGTGCTAGTGTGTCCGCTCATGAGTCAGGCGCCGTCCGCTCGCGACGTGCTCGCCGGTAGCTATCGCTTCCTGCCGGGCATCGCGCCGTTCTCGTCCGGCGCCGCCGCGCTCCCGGGCTACCAGGTGGTCCACGCCACGCTCGGGACACCGATCCCATGGCGCGAGGGCTTCGATCTGATCGACCGCCACCTCCGTGCCGAGGGCCGCCCGCGCGCCGCTCTGTGCGCCATCGAGCTCCGGAGCCCGGCCCCGTTCACCTTCGCGGGATTCGATGCGTTCAACGCCGGGTATCAGGCCCTTCTCGCGGAGTGGAAGCTGCTGGTCGGCGGCGAGAATCCGATTGCCCGCACGAACGTGGCCCCCGTCGTCGGCGCGCCGACCGAGCCCTCGCTCTACGGCTTCGGCTACACCGTCCCGGGCGCGGCGCCGCGCCCGACCTTCATCGTCGCGGGCGCGGGCGAGACGCTCGAGCGCGGCGTCGGCGTCGAGGGCATCGTCCGGCACGGCGAGACGTCGGCCGACGCGATGCGCGAGAAGGCCGTGCACGTGATGCGCACGATGGAGGCGAGGCTGCGCGGGCTCGGCGTCGGGTGGGCCGATGTGACGGCCATCGACATCTATACCGCGCAACCGGTCGAGTCGTTCGTGGCCGACACCGTGCTCCGTCCGGCCGGCGCCGCCGCGATCCACGGTGTGCGCTGGTTTCCGAGCCGGCCCCCGGTGATCGGGCTCGAGTACGAGATGGACCTGCGCGGCGTCGCCCGCGAGCTCCTGCTCTAGCCTCCGACCCGGACGCCCGCGAGCTTCTCCAGCACCTGGATGATGGCCGTCCCGTCCTGCTTGCCGAGCCCGGCGGCCCGCGCCATCTGGTAGACCTGCTGGCTCACGTTGGCGAGCAGGAGCGGCGCGCCGAGCTGCTTCGCGAACGCCGTCTCGAGCTCCTGGTCCTTGTACGAGATGTCGATCGTGCCCGTCGGCGAGAAGTCGCGCGCCAGGATTCGCGGCACTCCCCGCTCGAAGGCGTTGCTCGTCCCGGTGCTGACCCGCACGACCTCGTAGATCGTGCGCGGATCGAGACCGGCCTTGACACCCAGCACGAGCGCCTCGGCCACCGCGACCGCGTTGACCTGGACCAGCATGTTGTTGACGAGCTTCATCGCGAGCCCCTGCCCCAGCCCGCCCACGTGGAAGATCTTGGTGCCCAGGGCCTTGAAGAGATCGCGGCACGCCTCGAAGGTTTCGGGGGCGCCGCCGCCGATGACCGAGAGCTCACCGCTCTCGGCCCGCACGGTGCCGCCGCTCACCGGCGCGTCGAGCATGGCCACACCGCTCTGCGCCAGCGTGTCGCCCAGGCGCCGCGCTGCGAACGGGTCGATCGTGCTCATGCAGATGACGATGTGGCCGGGGCCGGCGGTCCGGACGATCCCGTGAGGGCCGGCGATGACCGCCTCGGCCTGAGCGGTCGTCTCCACCATGCAGATCGTGCGATCGGCGCCGGCGGCGACCTGATCGGGCGAGTCGGCGACCGTCGCGCCCCGTGCTCGCAGCGGCTCCACCTTCGACGGGTCGATGTCGTGCACGATCAGTGGAAAGCCGTGCTTGACGAGGTTCAGGGCCATAGGTCGGCCCATGTTCCCGAGACCGATGAAGCCCACGGATCCAGCCATCACGCCCTCCCTGGCGCCACGGTCGCGGACGCTACCGAGGCGAGAAGATCCGAATCTTGAGCCGTTTCGGGACCCAGGCGGCGAGCACCCGCGCCGAGCGCGCGACCCGCTCCAGGAGCTCGGGGCTGCCGGGCCAGTACTTGAGCACCACGCCGCGGTCCACGAAATTCAGGATTCCGTCGACGATGATCGCGGCGATGATCAGGTCGTCCAGGTAGCCGAGCACCGGGATGAAGTCGGGGACCAGGTCCACCGGCGAGACGAGGTAGAGGACGGCGGCCGCCAGCGCGATCTTCGTCGCCTTGGGCAGGACCGGGTCCACGGCAAGGCCGCGAACGGTCCGGATGATCGCCGGCAGGGCGCGCAGCAGCGCCCTCACGGGAGGCTCTCGGCCACCAGCTCGCTCACGTCCTTCACGGCCAGCGTCTCCTCGGCTCCCTTCACCTTCCGGCCCAGATCGATCATGGCCAGGCAGAACGGACATCCCGTCGCGACCACGTTCACCTTGGCGTCGAGGACTTCCTCGACCCGGATCAGGTTCACGCGCTTCTGGGCCTTCACCTCCATCCACATGTGCCCGCCGCCCCCGCCGCAGCAGAGCCCCCGCTCGCGGCTCCTGGGCAGCTCGACCAGCCGAATCCCCGGCACGGCCTTCGCCACGGCCCGCGGCGCGTCGAGGATATCGTTGTAACGCCCGAGGTAGCACGAGTCGTGGAACGCGATCGTGGCGTCCAGCGGCTTCGTCGGCGTGATGCGCCCCTCCGCGATCAGCGTCTGGATGACCTGCGAGTGATGGAGGACCTCGTACGTTCCGCCGAACTGCGGGAACTCGTTCTTGATCGTGTTGAAGCAGTGCGGGCAGTGCGTGATCACCTTGCGGAAGCGGTACTGCTTGATCGTCTCGATGTTCTCCTGCGCGACGGTCTGGTAGAGGTATTCCTCGCCGAGCCGCCGGCCGACCTCGGCATGGCACCGCTCCTCCGACATGACGCCGAAGCTCACGCCCGCCGCCTTGAGGATCTTGACCACCGCGCGCGCGATCGCCTGGTTGCGGCGGTCGTACGAGGCCGAGCAGCCGACCCAGTACAGGTACTCGACCTCGCGGTCGGCTTGCATCAGGGGCACGTCCAGGCCCTGCGCCCACGCCAGGCGCTCGCCGGCCGGGAGCCCCCACGGGTTCCCGGCCCGCTGGATGTTCTGGAGCGATTGGGGCGCCGTCGAGGGCAGGGCGCCCTCGGAGAGGGTCAGGTAGCGCCGCAGGTCGACGATGGTGTCGACGATGTCGATGAACGCCGGACACTCCTGCACGCATGCCATGCAGGTCGTGCAGGCCCACAGCTCGTCGGCCTTGATCAGCTCGCCGTGAATCGGCCCGGGCAGCTCGCCGTGCATGTGCCGCTTCAGTTTCACGATGATCTGCTTGGGCGACAGCGCACTGCCGGACATGTACGCCGGGCAGGCGGCCTGGCAGCGGCCGCACTCCACGCAGGCGTCGAAGTCGAGCCGCCGCTTCCACGAGAACTCCTCGAGCTTCGAGACGCCGAGCGACTCGGCTTCCTCGATGTTCTTGATCTCGCGGATCGCGCCGCGCGGCCCGAGCTTCGCGAAGAAGATGTTGAGTGGCGTCGTGATGAGATGGACGAAGTACGAGTACGGGATGATCGCGATGAAGACGAGCGCGATCGCAGCGTGGAAGACCCACGTCGCGATGTGGAGGCCGCGCAGCGCCCCCGGGCCGAGGCCGAGCCCGACGAACGCGCGGCCGAGCGCCCAGCCGACCGGCGACCACGGCGCCCACCACGGCTCGACGACCGCGAGACGGCACGCCTCCATCACGAACCCGGTCACGTTGATGACGAAGAGCAGGGTGAGCGCCCACGCGAAGCGCGCCGAGGGTTCGATGCGGGCGGGCCGACTGACGAACCGCCGCCACACCGCCATGCCCAGGCCGACCACGAAGAAGAGGCCGAAGAGATCGAGCACCGTCTCGTAGAAGAGGTAGAAGTGCCCCTTCAGGAGCTTGTAGCCGAAGAGCGGCAGCGCGATGTCCCAGTCGATCGTGGCGAGGACCGTGCCCATGAACAGGGCGAGGAAGCCCCAGAACATGATCGCGTGCATGACGCCCGGATAGGCCTGCGACAGCGTTCGCACCTGCCCGAGCGCGTGGGCGGCGACGAGCCCGAGGCGCTCGGGGATCCGGTCGAGCCGGTCCTCCGGTAAGCCCTGCCGCCAGAGCGTCACCCGCTGCCAGAGGCCGTAGACGAGAAACGCGATCGCGACCGCGCCGCCGACGTACAGCGCGATCTGAGCCCAGCCCGGGACGTTCCAGAACGTATCGCGGAATGGAATGGACGCGGTCATGGTCGCAACCTTAGCACAGGGTAGACGAGGCTCGCGGAGGGCGCCGTCGTGGCGCCCTCCGCGGCTTCACGCGTGGGAGACGATCGTCAGCGCGGCTGCAGCTGCTGCGGCGGCGCCGGCGCCTGCTGCTGCGGCGGCGGGACGCGGAACGGCGTGTGGCAGCTCCCGCACGCCTGCCGCCCGAACTCCTTCGCGACGGCTTCGGTGGCCGCCAGGTCCTTGCTGCGCGCGGCGTCGCGGAGCTTGTCGGCCTGCATCGCATAGTTCTTGACCGCCGCCTCGAACTCGGGCCACTTCTGCCAGATCTCCGGCTTCGCCTTGGACTTGTCCGTGAGCGAGCCCTCAGGAAAGAGCCCGACGATCTGGGTGGCGATGAGCGCCATCGTCTCGGCGTTCACGGCGACTGCCTCGGCGTTGCCGGCCTTCAGCTTCGCCTGAGCGTCCGCCCAGCTCGCGCCGTTCAGCTTCATGAGCCGCTGGCGATCGGCGACGACGTCACTGGTCCAGATCTTGATTGTCGACTGGCCCGTCGCGGCGCTGGCCAGGGCCAGCGTCACGAGGCTTCCGAGCACGATCCCCGTTTTCAGGTGTCTGCGATTCATCGCGCCTCCTCGCGTCAGGTCCGTGGGGCCGCCGGCTGTTGGGGCGGCGGCACGCGGAATGGTGTGTGACACGCCCCGCACGCGTCGCGGCCGAACGTGGCGACCGTCGTCGTCACCGCCGCCGCGTCTTTCGCGACCGCCTGGTCGCGCAGCGTGCCGGCCCGGTTCTCGAGGTTCTTCGCGGCGGCCTGGAACTCCGGCCACTTCTGCCAGATATCGGGCTTCGCCTTCGACTTGTCGGTGAGCGACCCTTCCGGGAAGAGGCCGGGAATCCGCTGGGCGTGGAGCCCGATGGCCTCGGCGTTCACCGCGACCCCTTCGGGGTTGCCGCCCTTGACCTTGTTCTGGATGTCCGCCCAGTTGGCGCCGACGTTCTTCATCAACCGCTGGCGCTCCGCGACGGCATCGGCCGGCCCCATGCTCTTCTGACCGGTCGCGCAGCCGGCGACGACCAGCGCAACGAGGCTGCCCAGGACGATGCCCGCTCGCGCACGTTGGAATTCCATCTCGCCTCCTCCTTCAGTGAGTTGGATTCGGTTCGATCGGTAGATGGTAGGGCATCACACTTACTTTCCGATCTTGTTCTTGATCGGCGGGATCGTCTTGAGGTACCGCGCGATCGCGAGCCGGTCGGCCTTGGTCATGTCCTTGTAGCCGGCCAGCGTCCCCTCGATGACCTCGCCCATGAGCCCGCCGGCCACGTCGCCGTCGGGCTTGTTGCCGCTGCCGAGATAGTCGGCAATCTCCTCCTCGGACCACTGCAAGCCCGTCGTCTTGTCGGGCGTGATGTTCGGGACTTCGGAATCCTCCGGACCCTTGGGGCTGCCGGCCAGAAAGCGTGAGTTGTCGGTCGCCATCGTCATGGTGCGCGGCGTGTGACACTCGCCGCAGTGGGCGACCGCGCGGACCAGATACTCGCCGCGCGCCGTCCCCGAGGTCGGGACCGCCGTCGGCGGCGTCTCGCGCGGCGCGAAGGCGGCGAGCCAGGTCGGCAGGAACACGCTCTCGAACATCGGTACCGAGAGCTTCTTCGGCAAGTTCGCCCGCTTCACCGCGGGCACCGTGCGCAGGAAGACGACGAGCGCCTTCACGTCCTCTTCCGCCATGCCGTTGAACACCGTGTACGGATGCACGGGCACGAGGCGTTCACCGTTGGGCCTCCGCCCCAGGCGGATGGCGGTGATGAGCTGCTCGTCCGTCCAGCCGCCGATTCCCATCTCCCGGTCCGGCGTGATGTTGGTCGAGTACACCGTGCCGTAGGGCCCGTCGTACTTCCGCCCACCCGCGTTGACCGGCTGCTTCGGCACGGTGTGGCAGCCGCAGCCGCCGGTCGCTCCGAAGACGTACTTGCCCCGCGCGATGTCGGCCGCGGAGGGTGCCTGCGCGGCCGCGGTCGCGGGGAGCGATAGCACACCGAGCAGGAGCGCGACGAAGAGCGAGGCAGCCCGGATCGTCAATCCAGCCTACTGGCGGGCGAAGGTCAAGTCGGTCTCCAGCTGGATCTCGTTCGAGACCTTGAAGATGAGGAGCTGCGGTACCTGCATGCCGTGGTCGGTGAAGGTCGTCGCGAATCGCGCGCGCACCTTGATGTTGTCCGCGGTGAACCCGAACCGCTTCTGGCTCTCGAGCTGCGCGGGCGTGAGCTTGATCCACGTCACGGTGGTCTCGGCGATCCGCTCGATCGGCCGCTGCTTCACAGTGAGGACGCCCCGCACTTTGGCCGGAACCGCTTTTCCGGGCTCGAGGGGGCCGGCGATCTCGACGATCCTGATGTCGTAGGTGACCCACCGATTGGCCTCGACCTCGGTGTCGAGGAAGCTCTTGGCCCGCATGTCGGCGTCGCGCTTGTCGATGCCGGTCCGGACCAGGTTCATGTCGACCCGTATCGACCCGGTGGCCGTCTGCGGCCGCTCCGGATCGACGGTCAGCGAGCCGGCGATCCCGTCGGCGGCGGTGTTGCCCACGAAGGTCTCGAGCGGCGCGTCGCTCTTGAACGTGGCCCGGGAGTAGTTCGGCAGGAGCTTGAGCGCCATCGCCTCCGCCCACGCCGGCCCGCGGGTAACGGCGAGAACGAGCGCGACGATCGCGAGCGCAGTCATTCGCCGGGTCACGATGGGTCTCCTCTCACGTCTCGGGGGCGGCCGGGCGCCGCCTTAATACCACGAACGGCTGAGGTCAGGCTCGGGTTCCCGGCTGCGCCGCCTGGAGGTCCGCTTCCATGACGAGCGCGTCCTCGCCGGTATCGTAGTAGTAGCCGCGCCGGCGGCCGACGACACGGAACCCGAAGGATTCGTAGAGCGTCCGGGCCTCGGTGTTGCTCGGACGCACCTCGAGCACGACCTGCCGGAGATGCCGCTGTCGGGCCTCCTCGAGGACGCCGCCGAGGAGAGTACGCGCGAGGCCCCGGCGCCGGCGGTCGGGGCGCACGGCGACGTTGGTGATGTGCACCTCGTCGGCGACCTCCCAGAGACAGAGGTAGCCGACGAGCTCGCTGTCCTCGCGCATCACCCAGCAGCGGGCCACCCGGTTCTGCTGGATCTCGTAGAGGAAGGCGCCGCGCGACCAGGGCATCGAGAACGAGGCGCGCTCGATCGCGAGGACCGCATCGAGGTCGTCCGCACGCATGGGCTCAACGGACGGCGACATCGCGGCGCTTGAGCTCGGCCTCGGACGGCCTGAGGTAGATAGGTACGAGGGCGGCCGGCGCGATCGTGTCCCCCGTCGCGAGCCGCGAGTGCCCCAGGAATCCCACGGCGGCCGGCGACGGCCCGCGCCGCGGCGGCCGGATCCGTCGCGCGTAGGGCGAGTCGACCTGGTCGGCGGCGTCGCCGAGAACGATCACCGGCTCGTCGAGACGCCGCGCGAGATCGGCCGGCGCCAGGGCCAGGTAGTCCCACTCGCGGCGCATGTCGGCGCCGTCCCACCGGTAGAGCGACGCGTAGACCTCGCGCTTGCGCGCGTCGAGGACCGGGCACACCGGGAGCCCGGCAAAAGGCAGCAGCGTTGCCATCGCGTCGAGAGTCGGCACGGCCGCGATCGGAATGGCGAGCGCCAGCGCCAGTCCCTTGACGGTGCTGAGACCGATCCGGAGGCCGGTGAACGAGCCCGGGCCCACGGAGACCGCGAGCCCCTCGAGGTCGCGGACCGTCCAGCCGGCATCGGTCAGGAGCCGGTCGATGGCCCCCATCAGGCGCTCGGAGTGCGTCAGGCTGATGTCCAGCGTGTACTCGCCGACGACGAGGCCTCCGTCGAGCAGCGCGGCGCCGCCGGCCAGCGTCGAGGTCTCTACGGCGAGCACGCGCATGCGAGCGAGTCTAGCACGCGCCGAAAGCCGCGCCCCGGCGCCCCTTCGGCGCGTGCGATAATGCCCCGAGGAGGGCCCGGATGAGCGCAGCCGCCAGGAAAGAACCCGCCGCGATGGAGACCGAAGTCAGGGAGAAGATTCACCTCGAGATCCTCAAGCGCACCGGCGCTTACCACGCCAACGACCACATCCTGCTGCCCTCGGGCCAGCACACCTCCGAGTACATCGAGAAGACGTTGGTCACCACGGAGCCCTCGTTCACCGAGGGTCTGGGCGCGGTGATCGCCAAGCACTTCGCCCAGTGGCCCGTCGACATGGTCCTCTCCACCGGCCCGGGCGCCCTGATCCTCTCGCACTGTGTGGCGCGCGCGCATCCCTCGAGACCCATCGTCGTGTACGGCGCCAAGGGACTGTCGGGCGGCAAGCGGCGTGTCTCCCTGCCGGTCGAGTTCCAGCGCCTGATCAGACCCGGCGCGAAGATTCTTCTCGTCGAGGACCTGGTCAGCACCGGCTCGACGCTGACCTTGCTCAGCAATCTGGTGGAGCAGTTCGGCGCGCTCGTGGTGGGCATCGGGTGCCTCTGGCGCCGCACGTCGGTCGACCTCGACAACCGTCCGGTGTTCAGCCTCGTGAGCCGAGATTTTCCGACCTACGATCCGGACAAGTGCCCGTTCTGCAAGCGAGGCGTGCCGCTGAACGAAGAATTCGTCCGCCGTCGCCACGCCCGCCGCCCCTCCTCCGTCCAGGAACCAAAAGAAGCGTAACCGTCCGGAGAACCGGAGTCGGCCGGGCGTGAGGGGGGCGAGGTGCTCCTCCCGCGACCCGTGTAGGTACGGCTCGTACGCCGCATTGTGATGAGAAAGCCCACCTAGAAGACGATCGGGCGCGGGGCGCGGGAGGAGCACCTCGCCCCCCTCGCGCCCGAGCCGGCTACACCGCTTCCCAGAGTCCCTCTTGGACGCCGGCAGTGCGGTAGGCGTCGCGAATCCGGTCGAGGTTCTTGGTGAAGAGGAGGCCGATCTTCGCGAAGGGCTCGAACACCGGTCCCTGACCGTCGAGGAGCGGGAAGCTCACTCGCGGCAGCTTCTCCCAGCGGCTCTGGAGCATGGCGTTCACGGCCGCCAGGTTGGCGTAGAACTCCTCGCGTTCCCTGACCGCGCGCTTGACGATCGGCGTGATCAGGCAGTCGACCGTCTCGCGCGCGCGCGCGGCGCCCTCGGCCAGCGGGACCACGGTGACGCCGAGCTCGCCGAGGAAGCGATGGAGCAGACGCCCCACCGAGTCCTGGAGCAGGATCGCCGGCAGGCCCACCCGCTGCAGCACGCCGTGCCCCAGATCCTTCGCGTCCGAGTAGAGCTGAGCCTTGAGCCACTCGACGTGCTGGCGGTTCTCCTGGTCCTTCCACCAGTCGCGGATCAGCCGCTTGCCGAAGTACCGGATGGCCGCGTAGTACCTGTCGCCCTTGAAGAACTTCTGGGCGATCCCGCGCCACGAGTAGAACTTCGCCATCGCGTCGATCGCCCCGACCTGCAGCTCGTAAGGGGTCATCCGGCGCGGCTGATGGACGACGTGGTGGCCGTCGTAGAACTGCCAGTTCTTGCTGATGACGTACTTGTCGCCGTGCGCGTAGAGCTGCTCCCAGTCCGGCGAGCCGGGGATGGGCGTCAGGATCATGAACTGAATCGAGTCGATGTCGTTCTTGAGCGCGAACTCGGCGGTGGCCTCGATCGTCTCGACGTCGTCCTCGTCCGAGCCGACCACGAACATGCCGTGGATCCGGATCTCGTGGGAATGGAAGCGCTCGATGGACCGCTCGATCTTGGCCAGATCCTGCTTCTTCTGGAAGAGCTTGAGCGTCCGCGGATTGATCGACTCGAACCCGACGTAGACGTTGAAGCAGCCGGAGTCCTGCATCAGCTTCAGTAGCTCCGGGTCGTCGACGGTCTCGGTGCGGACCTGCGCACCCCATCTCGGCGCGAGATCGCGGTCGATCATGCCTCGCAAGAGGTCTTTGCAGCGCTTCTTGTTCGCAGTGAAGATGTCGTCGGCGAAGAACGTGTACGTGCTGTGCTTGTGGACCTCGAGCTCCTGCAGGACACGCTCGATCGAGTGGGTGCGGAAGGCGTGCCCGTACATGCCGGGCACCGAGCAGAAGGTGCACGAGAACGGGCAGCCCCGCGACGTGGCGACCGAGACGACCCCACCCGGCGTCCAGCCCGTGATGAGGTGGTAGTCCGGGATCGGATTGACGTCGAGGTTGGGGATCTTCGGGCGCTCCGGCAGATGCACGGGCCGGCCGTCGACCAGGTACGAGAGGTTCTTGATCTGCTCGAATCCGTAACCGGCCTGGATCGCCTCGACCAGCTCCTGGAACGCGAACTCGCCCTCGCCCCGCACCACGAAATCCGCGTGCGCGAGCCCCTCCTCGGGCAGGAAGCTCACGTGCGTACCCCCCAGCACCGCAACCCCCCCGGCCTCGCGCACCGTGTCGGCGAGCCGGTACGACTGGGGCGCCGTGGACGTGATCGCCGAGATCGCGACCAGGTCAGCCGAGAGGACCTCCTTCATGTCGATCGCGTGGATGTCCTCGACGTACACGCGCACGTCGTAGCCCCTGGCGCGCATGATCGTCGCCAGGAGCACCGAGCCGAGACGGGGGATACAGATCCGGCTGTAGATGTGCAGGTGCGTGGATTTCGGCTCGACGAACACAAGCTTCTTGAGCGCGCGTCTCATGGGCGGGATCTCCTCCGGAGCGGCTCAGTGGTGAAGGGCGCCCTCGATCTTTCCGCTCACGCTACATCCGGGTCGCCGGCAAGTCAAACCCCTGGCTCCCCCAGATCTGGGGGATCGGGAGTGCCCTAAGCCCCCACATATGGTGAATTTACCCTTGACAGGGTCCGGCCGCGTCACTAGCATGCCGAGCAGAGGCAACGCGAGCGCGCCCGACGGAGGGAGGTGACGCGGTGGCGAAGAAGAAGGCGACCAAGAAGAAAAAGAAGTAGGGTCCACGCGGCGCCCGGCCCTGTCCTCTCAGTGACAGGGCCGCGCTTTCTGCGTCGCTGCTTATCGGCGGGCTATCGCTTCACCGGTTGTTTCGCCGGCTTCGCCGCGACCGGCTTGGCCTTGTCGTCGCGCTGGAGGCCCTTCACCTCTTCGACGAACTGGCCGATGTCCTTGAACTGCCGGTACACCGACGCGAATCGCACGTAGGCGACCGGATCAAGCCGCGTCAGGTGCTCCATGACGACCCGCCCGAGCTCCTCGCTGCTGACCTCTTTTTCGGCCCGCTCGTGGAGCTGGGCCTCGATGTCGACGACGACGTCGTCGACCGCCTGGACCCCTACCGATCGCTTCTCGCACGCCTTGAGAATCGAGCCGCGGAGCTTCTGCCGATCGAACGGCTCGCGCCGCCCGTCGCGCTTGACCACGTGGGGCAGGACGTCCTCGATGTACTCGTAGGTCGTGTAGCGCCGGTGGCACTTGAGGCACTCGCGGCGTCGCCGGATGAACTCGCCCTCCCGTCCTACCCGCGAGTCGACGACCCGATCCTCCGTGTGACCGCAGAACGGGCATTTCATCGGGCCGCCCCTCCTCTCACGCCGGCACCGGCCATCGCGCCTGTCCCGGTCTCAGTGGGTTCTGTCCTGGTAGAGCGGAAACCGGCTCGTCAGCTCCTGCACTTCTCCGCGCACCGTCGCCTCGACCGCGGACGATCCGAGATTCGACAGCACGCGATCGATGAGGCGCGCGATCTCCTTCATCTCCGCCTCGCGCATACCGCGCGAGGTCACCGCCGGCGTGCCGACGCGGACGCCGCTGGTCACCATCGGGCTCTTCGTCTCGAACGGCACGGTGTTCTTGTTCACGGTGATCCAGGCCCGGTCCAGCGCCTCCTGAGCGTCCTTCCCGGTGATGCCACGGCTCGTGAGGTCCATCAGCATGAGGTGCGTGTCGGTGCCGCCCGAAACGAGCCGGTAGCCGCGCTCCAGCAGCGCCGCCGCGAGCGTCGAGGCGTTCTTCACGATCTGCTTCTGGTATTCGCGCCACGCCGGCGTCGAGGCCTCGTGAAACGCGACCGCCTTGCCGGCGATCACGTGCATCAGCGGCCCCCCCTGCACACCCGGCATGACCGTCTTGTCGAGCGCCTGCGCGTGCTCGGCCCGGCACAGGACCATTCCGCCGCGCGGGCCGCGGAGCGTCTTGTGCGTCGTCGTCGTGACGAAGTCGGCGATGCCGATCGGCGATGGGTGAAGGCCGGCCGCGACCAGCCCCGCCGGGTGCGCGATGTCGGCCATCAGCGCCGCGCCGACCTCGCGGGCGATGTCGCGAAACGGCGCGAAGTCGATGGCGCGCGGAAACGCGGAGCCGCCGGCGATGATCATCTTCGGCCGGTGCTGCCGCGCCAGGTCGCGGACCTGATCCAGATCGATCCGCTCGGTGTCCTTGCGCACGCCGTACGCGACGATCGTGTAGAACTTGCCGGAGTAGTTCACGGGGCTGCCGGCGGTCAGGTGCCCACCGTGCGAGAGGTTGGGGCCCAGCACGGTGTCCCCGGGCTTGAGGAGCGTGAAGTAGACCGCCATGTTGGCCTGAGCTCCCGAGTGGGGCTGCACGTTGGCGTGCTCGGCCCCGAAGAGCTCCTTGGCGCGGCTGATCGCGAGCTCCTCGACGACATCGACGATCTCGCAGCCGCCGTAGTAACGCCGGCCCGGGTAGCCCTCGGCGTACTTGTTGGTGAGAACCGAGCCGACCGCCTCGAGCACGGCGGCCGACACAAAATTCTCCGAGGCGATCAGCTCGAGGTTTCGATGCTGGCGCTGTGCCTCCGCGCGCAGCGCCTTGGCGATCTCGGGATCGACGTCAGCGAGCTTGCTCATCCGGCGTCTCCTGACCTCGCGCGCGATCGAGCGCGACGATCTTGTCGACCCGCCGGGCGTGCCGGCCCTCCTGGAACTTCGCCCCCAGCCAGGTCTCGAGAATCTCGATCGCGGCCTCGCGCGCCGTGATGCGGGCGCCCATCGCGAGAATGTTCGCGTCGTTGTGCTCGCGGCTCATGCGCGCGCTGAACGCGTCGGTGCACGCCGCGGCGCGGACGCCGACCAGCTTGTTGGCGGCCATCGCCATCCCGATGCCCGTTCCGCACACGAGCACGCCGCACGTGGCTTTTCCGGCGACAACCGCCGAGCCCACCGCGGCGGCGTAGTCCGGGTAGTCGACCGACTCGGTCGACTGCGTGCCGAGGTCCACGACGTCGTAGCCGTGGCCGATGAGCCACGCCTTGAGATCTTCCTTGAGGGGGAACCCGGCATGGTCGGCGCCCAAGCCCACGACCGTCATATCGGCACCATATCGGTTGTGGCTTCGGCGTGTCAAGCTACCTAGATCATGGGGATTTCGCCTCCCGGGCGGATTCCCCGGCGGCGCGGACCCGGCTCAGAGCTCGATCTGCTGGCGGTCGGCGGCGACGGCACACCGCCAGCCGAGCTGCTGCTCGATGGCGTCCCGAAGGGCGGCGGCGGCCGAGGGCTCGCCGTGCACGCAGTAGGTCATCGCCGGCGGCCGAGCGAAGCCGCGAAGCCATCGGATGATCTCCGCCTGGTCCGCGTGGGCCGACATGGCGTCCGTGGTCATGATGGCGGCGCGTACGGAGACGTCCTCGCCGAAGATCCGGAGCTTCGCGGCGCCGTCCCGGAGCTGCCGGCCGCGCGTCCCGGCCGCCTGATAGCCGACGAACAGCACCGTCGTCCGCTCGTCGGGTAAGCGATGGCGGAGGTGATGAAGGATGCGGCCTCCGGTGGCCATGCCGCTGCCGGCAATGATGATGCCGGGCCCGTCGATGCCGTTCAGCTTCTTGGAGTCGTCGCCCGTCGAGCTCAGATGGAAGCGCGAGGGAACGAACGGCCGCTTGCCCTCGGCCTCGACGCGCGCCATGTCCGAGTCGTGCTCCTCGGGATGACGCGCGTAGATCCGGGTCGACTCGATCCCCATCGGGCTGTCGAGATAGACCGGCAGCGTCGGGATGCGCCCGGCCTCTTCAAGCTCGCGCAGCAGGTACAGGAGGTCCTGGGTGCGCCCGATCGCGAAGGCGGGGATCAGGAGCCAGCCCCGACGGTCGGCCGCGCGCCGCACCGCCTGCTCGATGACCGGCGTGGCGTCGCCGGCCGGATGCAGGCGGTCACCGTAGGTGGATTCGACCAGCAGCGTGTCCGTGCTCGCCACCGTGACCGGATCGCGCATGACCGGCACGTCGTAGCGGCCGAGGTCGCCGGAGTAGACGAGCCGGCGTCCGCCGGCGACGACCTCGACGGTGGAGGCGCCGAGAATGTGGCCGGACATGCGGAAGCGGGCGTCCACGCCCGGCGCCGGCGCGAACGGCTGCTCGAAGGCGATCGGTCTCACGAGGCCGAGGGCCCGGTCGGCGTCGGCGGTGGTGAACAGGGGCAACGCGGGGCGGTGCTTCGTCGCCCCCTTGCGATTGCGGAACTCGGCTTCCTCCTCCTGAAGGCGCGCGGCGTCCGGCAGCATGATCTTGAGCAGGTCGGCGGTGCCCGGAGAGCAGAAGATCGGCCCCTGGAAGCCGTCGCGAGCCAGGCGCGGCAGGTAGCCGGAATGGTCGATGTGCGCGTGCGAGAGCAGTACCGCCGCCAGCGTTCCCGGCTCCACCGGCGGCGCCTCCCAGTTCCGGGAGCGCAGCTCGCGTAGCCCCTGGAACATACCGCACTCCATCAGGAGACGGGTCCCGTCGGCGGCGAGCAGGAACTTCGCGCCCGTGACGGTGCCGGCGGCGCCGAGAAACGTGAGCGTGGGGCTCACGCCGGGAACTCGAACGCCTCGACCGAGGCGCCGTCACATCCCGACGCGACGAGCCGCGGGATTTCCAGGCGCGACTCGACCGCGCTCACCTCGTGCTCCGACATGCGCGTCGCCGGGTGCTTCGGCACGAACAAGGTGCAGCAGTCGGCGTCCGGCTCGATCGAGATCTCGAATGTTCCGAGCCGGCGGGCCTCGTCGGTGATCTCGAGCTTGTCCATGCCGATGAGCGGCCTCAGGATCGGCATCCCCGCGGCCTCGTCGATCCGCGCGATGTTCGAGAGGGTCTGCGACGCCACCTGACCGAGACTCTCCCCGGTGGTCAGCGCGGCCGCTCCATGCTTGCGGGCGAGCGCCTCGGCGATCCGGACCATGAGCCGCCGGTAGACCACGACCCGGGCGGGCGGCGGGACGGTGAGCACGACCTCACGCTGGATCTCGGCGAACGGCACCAGGATCAGCGTGGAGTCGTACTGCCACTGGGTCAAGAGCCCGACGAGCGCCTTCGCCTTGGCCTGGGAGGTCGGCGGCAGGTACGGCACGCTGTGGAAGTGGACGAAGAGGACGCGGCAGCCGCGCTTCATCATGCGCCAGGCGGCGACCGGCGAATCGATGCCACCGGACAGCAGCGCCGCCACCGTTCCGCTCGCGCCGACCGGGAGCCCGCCCGGGCCGGGCACCGGATCGACGTAGATGAACGTCTCGGCGGGCATGACCTCGACGTGGATCTCGACCTCCGGGTGGCGCAGGTCGACGCGGGAGGCGACGCGCTCGAGCACGAAGGCGCCCAGCTCGCGGTTCAGCTCGACGCTCGTCATCGGGTAGGTCTTGAACGCCCGCCGCGCCGTGATCCGGAACGACGCGAAGGTCCGCCCCTCGACGAGCCAGGCGATGATCGATTTCATCGCCTCGACGGTCGAGGCGACGCGATAGGCGAGCGCGAAGCTCGAGACCCCGCACACGCGCCGGACCCGATCGCGAACCGCCGCCGGGTCGGGGTGATTCTCGAGGTCGAGCAGCACTCGGCCCGAGACCTGCCGCGGGGTCAAGGGCCCCAGATCCGACGTTGCGCGCCGGAGGTTCCGGGCGAGATGGCGCAGAAAGAGCGGGCGGTTGCCGCGCTTGAGCCCGAGCTCGTGGTAATGCACGAGGCCGACCGGTCGCCGCCGGCTCATGTCAGCGAAGCTCGGCCGCGAGCGCGCGGGCGCGCTCGAGCTCGTCCGGCGTGTTCACATTCATGAAGGCGACCGCCGGGTCGCGGAACCTGGCGATCTCGGCCTCGCCGATCTCGACGACGCGCACACGATCGAAGAATCCCACGATCTTGAGCCGCCCGGTGCGCAGACGCTCCTCGATGTGCGGCAGGCACGCCTTGCCGTACGCGGCGTGCATGGTCTCGTACTGCTCGCCGACGCGCGGAATGACGACGTCGCCCTCACCGGCGCGCGCGACGACCAGCCTGACGACCTCCGGGTGCAGAAACGGCATGTCGCACGCGACCGTGAAGGCGATCTCGCCGGCGGCGCTGAGACCCGAGTAGATGCCGCCGAGCGAGCCGTGGTCCGGGTAGACGTCGGCGACCATGGGCAGCCCCAGAAAGGCGTAGAGCTCCGGCGTGTTGGTGACCACCAGCACGTCGTCGACCACCGGCGTGAGGGCCGCGACCACGCGCTCGACGATCGACCGGCCCCCGAGCTGGATCAACGCCTTCGGACGCCCGCCCATCCGCGTGCTCTTGCCGCCGGCCTGCACGACGCCCGTGACCTTCACGTCAGGCCTCCGCCCGCACCACGACGGCGCCCTGCCGGATGATCTTCGGTGGCTCCACCGTCATGTCGAGGACTGTCGAGGGCGCGCCGCCGGCCGTCGGCCCACCGTCGAGCACGAGGTCGAGCCCGCCGGCGAAGTACGCGACGACCGCATCGGCCGTCGTGGGCGGCTCGAGCCCCGAGGGGTTCGCGCTCGGCGCCGTCACGGGCTCGCCGAGCGTCCTCACGAGACCGTGCGCGACGGGATGGGACGAGATGCGGACTCCGAGCGTTCCCGTTCCCGCCGTCACGTCCGACGGCACGATCGTGCGCGCCGGCAGGACGAGCGTCAGCGCGCCGGGCCAGTAGCGGTTCATCAGAGCTCGCGCGGGATCGGCGATGTGGGCGACGGTCTCGGCCATGGCCACGGAGTCGACCAGGACGAGCAGCGGCTGGGAGTCGGGCCTCCGCTTCAGCGCGAAGATGCGTTTGACGGACGCCGGATCGAGCGCGGCCGCGGCCAGGCCGTAGAACGTCTCGGTCGGAAACGCCACGGCGCCGCCCGCGCGCAGGACATCCGCCGCCGCACGAAGCCCGGCCGGCGCGGGCGCCATCGGATCGACCTGGACGACGCGCGGGCGCTCCGTCACGTCCCCGATTTCGGGGCCCCGCCCGACTTCATCTGAGCCGCCACGCGGCGCGCCCGCTCGTCGACCTCGTCGGCGAGCCGCCGACGGTAGGCCGCCAGCCGTGAAGCCAGCGCGGCATCGCCGAGCGCGAGGATCTGGGCGGCGAGCATTCCGGCATTGGCCGCGCCCCACTTTCCGATCGCCACGGTCGCGACCGGCACCCCCTTGGGCATCTGCACGATCGACAGAAGCGCGTCGAGGCCGCCGAGCGGCGTCGCGGCGACGGGAACGCCGATCACCGGAAGGGGCGAGCTGGCAGCCAGGACGCCCGGAAGGGCCGCGGCCCCGCCGGCGCCGGCGATCAGCACGCCGATACCGCGCGCGTGCGCGGTCGAGGCGTACTCGTGGGTGCGCTCGGGGGTGCGGTGCGCCGAGGCCACCACCACCTCGCTGCCCACCTCGAGCGCGTCGAGGACCTTCACGGCTTCGAGCATGACCTCGAGGTCGGAATCGCTCCCGAGCACGATGCCCACGCGAACAGGTCCAGTCACGGCTGCCTCCTTCCCCGGCGCCCTAGCGCGCCGAGGACGATCCGGTTCGTGTCGTCCTCCGCCCGATATCCGTACGATAGTGCATCCCGTCGAACGAGATCTCGCCGATCGCCGCGTAGGCGGTGGCGATCGCGCGCTCGAGCGTGTCGGCGGAGGCGGTCACGCCCAGGACCCGCCCGCCCGCGGTGACCAGCTGCCCCGCCCGCGTCGCGGTGCCCGCGTGGAACACCTGCACGCCATGCCGGGCTTCGGCGGCGTCGACGCCGCGGATCGGCAGTCCGGTCGGGTACTTGCCCGGGTATCCCCCGGACGCGACGCACACGCAGACCGACGCCCGCGGAGGCCACGACGCCGGCGGCGGCCACGCGTCTCCCCTCGCGGCGGCAAGGAGCAACGGAACCAGATCCCCCGGGGCACGGACGACGAGGGCCTGGCACTCCGGATCGCCGAAGCGGCAGTTGTACTCGACGACCTTCGGCCCGTCCGCCGTCAGCATGAGCCCGACGAAGAGGACGCCCCGGTAGGGCGCGCCCTCGCGGGCCAGCGCGGCGAGGGTCGGCCGCACGATCGTCTCCATCACCTGCTTCTCGACGCCGTCGTCGAAGGACGCCACGGGCGAATAGCATCCCATCCCGCCGGTGTTGGGGCCTCGATCGCCGTCGAAGACCGTCTTATGGTCCTCGGCGGCGGCCAGCGGGAGCGCGTCGATCCCGTTCGCGAGGACGAAGAAGGAGACCTCTTGACCGACCATGAACTCCTCGACGACCACGCGCGCGCCGGAGAGGCCGAAGACCCGGCGCTCCATGCATTCGGCGATCGCCGCGTCGGCCTCCTCGAGGCTACGGCAGACGATCGCCCCCTTGCCGGCCGCGAGCCCGTCGGCCTTCACGACCAGCGGCGCGCCGACCTCGCGGCAGTAGCCCCGCGCGGCGGCCGGCTGATCGAAGCTCGCGAAGCGTGCCGTCGGGACGCCCGCGCGCGACATCAGGCCCTTCGAGAATACCTTCGAGCCCTCGAGGGCGGCGGCTCGAGCGCTGGGCCCGAATGCGGTCAGGCCCGCCGCGGTGAGCCGGTCCGCGAGCCCGGCGACGAGCGGAACCTCGGGCCCGACGACGGTGAGATCGATCCGTTCGCGCCGCGCGAAGGCCACCAGGTCGTCGTGCGCGTCCACGGCGATGTCGGCGCACGAGGCGTGGCGCGCGATCCCGGGATTGCCCGGGGCCGCGAACATCGTGTCGACCAGCGGGCTCTGGGCGAGCTTCCAGGCGAGCGCGTGCTCCCGTCCGCCTCCGCCCACGATCAAGACTCTCATCGCGGCGGCTCCGGCGGATCGACGCCCTCGAGGTGAGCCCGCGCGATACGCGCCCACGGGCTGCCGGAATCGAGCTCGAGGTAGCGCTGCCAGTGCTTGATGGCCTCCCCGTCGCGACCGTTGCGCGCCAGGGCCCCGGCGAGGTTGAAGTGCGCGTCGGCGTAGTCGGGCGAAAGCTCGAGCGCCCGGCGATAGTCGAAGATCGCATCCTCGGGCGCGCCGCGGTCCTCGTGGAGCGAGCCGAGGTTGTAGGCGGCCTCGCAGCAGTGAGGGTCCTGCTCGAGGGCCGAGGCGTACGCGCTCTCGGCCTCGTCGTAGCGGCCCATGCGGTGCAGGAGCAGGCCGAGGTTGTTCCACGCGGCCGCGTATGTCGGGTCGATTGCGACGACCCGGCGGTAGGCGACGATCGCGTCCTCCCACTGGGCTGGGTCGCCGTCCCACTCGCTGGCCCGCTCGAACCACGTCTCGGCCTGGTCGGCGGGCGGCGCGAGGGGACGCACGAGGCCCGTCGACAGGGTTGCCGTGGCCGCCGCCTCGAGAGCGCCGGAGTCGAGCGCCAGGACCATTTGCCCCGTGCGCGGGTCGAAGCGGACGCGATCGGACTGGGCCAGGAGACGGTCGCCGTCCACGATCAGCCTGAGCTCGGCCAGGGGCTGGTCGAGCCCAGGATCCTGGCGGCGAAGCGCCGTCAACGCGGCACGGATCTGCCGCACCGAGGCGCCGGCATCGAGCAGCGCGCTCGCGGCGCGCAGCGCCAGGAGGTCACGGAACGTGTAGCCCGAATCGCCCCGCAGGAGCTCGAGGCGACGGAGCTGCCCCGCGCGCCGCGGCGTGAGCGTCAGGATCCGCGTGAGCTCGCGGAAGCCGTAGATCCGCTCGGGCTGGCTCATTGGGCGCCCCGGGCCTAGTGGCGAAAGTGCCGCAGGCCCGTGAAGACCATCGCCAGCCCGTGCGCGTCGGCGGCGGCGATGACCTCTTCGTCGCGCAGCGAGCCGCCGGGCTGAATCACGGCGGTGGCGCCTGCCTGGGCCACGACGTCGAGCCCGTCGCGGAACGGGAAGAACGCATCCGACGCGCACACGGTGCCGGCCGTCTCGAGGCCCTGGCTCTGAGCGCGCATGATTGCCAGGCGTGCGGAGTCGACGCGGTTCATCTGCCCGGCTCCGACCCCGATGACCTGGTCGGCCGTCGTGAGCACGATCGCATTCGACTTCGCGTGCTTCGCGACGCGCCAGGCGAAGCGAAGCGCCTCGCGCTCGGCGTCGGTCGGGGCCCGTCGCGACACCGTCTGGAGCGCCGCCGGATCGAGATCGTCGAGGTCGGCCGTCTGGACGAGGAGGCCGCCGAGAACGCTCCGGTACTCGGCGAGCCGCCGCGGCAAGGCACCGCGGTCGCAGGACACCTCGAACACCCGGCAGCGCTTCTTCGTCCGCTTGAGCTCCTCGAGCGCGTCGGGCGTGTACGACGGCGCGAACAGGATCTCCACGAAGATCCCCGCGAGCGCCTCCACGACGGCCGCGTCGAGGGTTCGGTTGACGCCGACGATGCCGCCGTAGATCGAGACCGGGTCCGAGGCTTTCGCCCGGAGCATCGCGGCGCCCACGGTAGCGCCCAGCGCGGCGCCGCACGGATTCGTATGCTTGATGACGACCGCCGCGGGCCGCTCGAACTCGAGGAGGAGTGAAAGGGCCGCCGAGAAATCCAAAAGATTGTTGTAGCCAAGCTCCGGCCCGTGCAGCTGTCGCATGCGCCCGAGCCCGACCGCCGGCGCGGCGGCCTGGCGGTAGAACGCGGCCGCCTGGTGGGGATTCTCACCGTAGCGCAGCGTGAGGGCCCGCTCGCCTTCGAGCCTGAGCGCGGCCGGGAACGCCTCGCCCGGGGCGCCAGTCCCCTCGGGCGCCGAGTCGGTCGCCAGGTACGCTGCGATCGCCCCGTCGTACTGCGCGGTCCGGCGGAACGCGTCCTGGGCGAGCCGGTAGCACGTCGCGTCGCCCAGGGATCCGCCGCTCGCGAGAAGCTCGTCGAGGACGGACTGGTACTGCGACACCGCGGTGACGACGGCGACGCTCGCGTGATTCTTCGCCGCGGAGCGGATCATCGCCGGCCCGCCGATGTCGATGTTCTCGATCGCCTCCGGCCGCGTCACGCCCGGCCGCGCCACCGTCTCCTCGAACGGGTAGAGCGCCACCACCACGAGGTCGATCGGCTCGATCTCGTGTTTCTGGAGCGCCGCGAGGTGCGCGGGCACATCCCGGCGGGCCAGGATGCCCCCGTGGATCCGCGGATGCAGGGTCTTGACGCGCCCGTCGAGCATCTCGGGGAATCCGGTCACGTCCGAGACCTCCCGCACGGGCACGCCCTCGTCCCGGAGGAGCTTCGCGGTGCCACCGGTCGAGAGAATCTCGACGCCGAGCGCGGTCAGGGCCTGGGCGAATGCGACGATGCCGGTCTTGTCGTGAACGCTGACCAGGGCCCGCCGGACTTTCATCGGATGATGACCCTCCGTCCCACGACCTCCAGACGACCCTCGGCGAACAGGCGAACGGCCTCCGGATACAGGCGATGCTCCTCGGCGAGGATGCGAGCCGACAGCGAATCCTCCGTGTCGTCCGGCTGCACCGGCACGCTCGCCTGCAAGATTATCGGCCCGGTGTCCACCGGCCCGTCGTCGACGAAGTGCACGGTCGCTCCGGCAACCTTCGCCCCGTGCTCCAGCGCCTGGCGCTGCGCGTGGAGACCCGGGAAGGCCGGCAGGAGCGACGGATGGATGTTCATGGCGCGTCCGGCGAAGGCCCGCACGTACGCCACCGAGAGGATCCGCATGTAGCCGGCGTTGCACACCAGGCCGACACGGCGGGCCGTGAATTCGCGGACCAGCGCCAGATCGAACGCTTCGCGGTCGCCGAAGTCCTTGGGATTGACGAAGAGCGCCTCGACGCCCGCGGCGCGCGCCCGGTCCAGGGCCGCCGCCCGCTCCCGATCCGAGATGACGAGGACGACTTCGGCCGGGTAGCCAGGTCGCGCCGAGGCGTCGAGAAGGGCCTGCAGATTCGAGCCCCGACCCGACGCCAGAACTCCGACCCGGAGGCGGCCCGGCCCCGGCGTCATGCCACGAGCTCCACGCCGCGCTCGCCCGCGGCGACCTCGCCCAGCCGAGCCACGCGCTCCCCACTATCCCGGAGGAGACCAGAGGCCGTCTCCGCCGCCGCCGGCGGTACGATCACGACGTAGCCGATGCCCATGTTGAAGGTTCCGAACATCTCCGCGTCGTCCACGTTCCCGGCCTTGCGCAGCACCTCGAACACGGGCGGGACGGACCACGAGCTCCGGGAGATCCGGACACGGCAACCCGTCGGGAGGACGCGCGGCACATTGCCGGTGAGACCGCCTCCCGTCACATGGGCCATCGCGCGCACCTCGACCGATTCGAGGAGCTTCTGAATCGATCGAACGTAAATGCGCGTCGGCTCGAGCAACACGTCGGCCACGCTACGGCCCATCCCCGGCAGCGGATCGAAGACGCCGAGCCCCATGACGTCGAATACGATCCGCCGCACCAGGGTGAACCCGTTGGAGTGAAGCCCGGAGGACGCCAGCCCGAGCACCTGGTCCCCGATCCGGACGGCGGCCCCGTCGATGAGCCGCGCGCGCTCCACGACACCCACGGCGAAGCCGGCCAGGTCGTACTCGCCGGGCGCGTGACCGCCGGTATGCTCGGCCATCTCACCGCCGACCAGGGCGCAGCCGGCCTGGCGGCAACCCGCGGCGATTCCGCCGACCACGGTCTCGATCTGCGCCGGGTCAAGCCGGCCGACCGCGATGTAATCGAGGAAGTAGAGCGGCTCGGCGCCGTGGACGAGGATGTCGTTGACCCCCATGGCGACCAGGTCGATCCCGACGGTGTCGTGGCGTCCGGCCAGGAACGCGACCTTGAGCTTCGTACCCACACCGTCGGTGGACGAGACCAGCACGGGCTCGCGGTATCCGGCCGGCACCCGGACGAAGCTCGCGAAGCCGCCGACGCCGGCGAGCACCTCGGCGCGGTTCGTCGCGCGCGCCAGGGGCGTGATCCGGCGCACGGCGTCCTCACCCGCGTCGATGTCGACGCCGGATTCGCGGTAGGTGAGCGGCTTCACGTCAGGCGTCGAAGAGCCGGAGCTGCGGCGTCGGCTCGGGCTCGAGGCCGACGCGGTAGCTTCCGGTGAAGCAGGCGTGACAGAAGTGTCCCGGATCCGAGCCGGTCGCCTTCAGCATCCCGTCGAGCGAGAGGTAGCCGAGGGAGTCGGCGCCGAGATAGCGGCGGACCTCCTCGGGGCTGTGGCTCGAGCCGATCAGCTCCTTGCGCGTCGGTGTGTCGATGCCGTAGTAGCAGGGCCACTGGATCGGCGGCGACGAGATGCGCACGTGAACCTCGCGCGCGCCGGCGCTCTGGATCATCCGCACGATCTTGCGGCTGGTGGTCCCGCGCACGATGGAGTCGTCGACGACCACGACGCGGCGGCCGACAAGCATCTCGCGCATCGGATTGAGCTTCACCTTGACGCCGAAGTGGCGGATCCCCTGCTTGGGCTCGATGAACGTCCGGCCGACGTAGTGATTCCGGATCAGACCCATCTCGTAGGGCGTGCCCGCTTCCTCGGAATATCCGAGCGCCGCGCTGGTGCCGGAGTCCGGCACGGGGATGACGATGTCGGCCTCCACCGGGTACTCACGCGCGAGCTGCCGGCCCAGCGCCTTGCGCACGGTGTGCACGTTGCGGCCCCAGAGGATCGAGTCGGGACGGGCGAAGTAAACGTACTCGAAGACGCACTGCAGCCGGTCGCCGGCCACGAACGGACGGAGCGACCGGGCGCCGGCGTCCGAGACGACCAGGAGCTCACCCGGCTCGATGTCGCGCTCCCACTTCGCCTCCATCAGGTCGAGCGCGCACGTCTCCGAGGCGACCACGTGCGCGTTGCCGAGGCGCCCGAGGGTCAGCGGGCGGAAGCCGTACGGGTCGCGGATCGCGTACATCGCGTCGAGCGTGAGGATGAGGAGCGAGTAGGCGCCCTGGACCTGCTTGAGCGCGAAGGCGATCTGTTCCTCGAGCGGCCCGGCCGGCGCCCGCGCCAGCAAGTGCAGGATCACCTCGGTATCGGAGTTCGACTGGAAGATCGCGCCGTCGCTCTCCATCTTCCGGCGCAGCGCCTCGGCGTTCGTGAGGTTGCCGTTGTGGGCGATCGCGATCGGACCCCGGGCGGTCGTCGCGGTGATCGGCTGAGCGTTCCGGAGATTCGAGGTTCCGGCGGTCGAGTACCGCACGTGACCGATGGCACGGTGGCCCGCCAGGCGCCGGAGCCGCTCGGGGCTGAACACGTCGGCCACCCACCCCATGTGCTTCTCGGTGTGGAAGTTGGTGCCGTCGGTGGTGGCGATCCCCGCCGACTCCTGGCCGCGATGCTGCAGCGCGTAGAGGCCGAGGTACGTGACGTTGCCGGCCTCCGGATGGTTCCAGATGCCGAAGAGCCCGCACTCGTCGTGGAATCGGTCGTCGTCACGCCATGTGGCGTTCAAATCCGCTCCTCCATGCGTGCTCGAGCCGGCTGGCATCCACGTCCACGACCGTGTCGTTCCCGACCCGGATCACCAGACGGTCGCCGCCGGTCGTCCCGATCCAGCGCCACGGGATCGCCGACTCCGCCATCAACCCTTCGAACTCGCGCGCGTGCCGCGCCTCGACGGCCACGAGGACGCGCGACGGACCCTCACCGAACAGAGTCAGGTCGGCGCGCGCCGCCGCCGGCAGCGTCGCGTCGCACCCCACCCGATCGCGGGCCGTGACACAGCTCTCGGCGAGCGCGACGGCCACGCCACCCTCGGAACAGTCGTGGGCGGTCGCGACCAGCCCGGCCGCCACCGCGGCGCGCACGGCGCGCTGCACGCGCCGCTCGGTGTCGAAGTCGAGGGGCGCCAGCGGCCCGGCGAGGCGCCGGTGCCTGGTCCAGAGGTACTCGCTGCCGCCAAGGCTCACGGCCTCCGGTCCCAGGAGCGCCACTCGATGGCCGGGCCCCTTGAACCACTGGGTCGCGCGCCGAGCCGAGTCGTCGAGCACGCCCACCACCCCGATGATCGGAGTCGGCAAGATGGCCTGGCCGCTGGTCTCATTGTAGAAGGAAACGTTGCCGCCGACCACGGGCAGCTCGAGCGCGTGGCACGCGAGCGTGATGCCCTCGATGGCCTCCGCGAACTGCCAGAGGATCTCGGGACGCTCCGGCGAGCCGAAGTTCAGGCAGTCGGTCACGCCCCGCGGCTCGCCGCCCGAGCAGGATACGTTGCGGGCCGCCTCGCACACCGCCATGGCGGCGCCGATCCGCGGGTCGAGGAAGACCTGGCGGCCGTTGCCGTCCGTCGAGACGGCGATGGCCCGCGGTGTGCCCTTCACGCGCAGCACCGCGGCGTCGGAGCCGGGAAGGATCAAGGTGTTGATCCCGACCTGCTGGTCGTACTGGCGAAACGCCCATTCCTTGGACGCGATCGTCGGCGATCCGAGCAGGCCGATCAGCGCCGCGGCGTGATCGGATTCTTCGGCCAGCGTCAGGGGATCGAAGCGCCGGCGCTCGGCGAGGTCCGCGGGCTCGCGGGTGGGCTTCCGGTATCGAGGCGCCTCGGCCAGGAAGTCTACCGGCACACGCGCCACCACCTCGCCGTTGAGCCGCGCCGTGAGCTCGCCGCCCTCGGTCACACGGCCGATCTCGACCGCGTCGAGCTCCCAACGGGCGAAGATGCGGCGGACCTCCTCTTCGCGCCCGCGGGCGGCGACCAGCAGCATGCGCTCCTGGGACTCCGACAGGAGGATCTCGTACGGCGTCATCGCCCGCTCGCGCTGAGGCACCCGAGAGAGCTCGACGTCCATCCCGGTGCCGCTTCGCGCCGGCATCTCGGAGGTGCAGCACGCCAGGCCCGCAGCGCCCATGTCCTGGATGCCGACGACCGCGCCGGTACGCATCACCTCCAGACACGCCTCGAGCAAGAGCTTCTCGGTGAACGGGTCTCCCACCTGCACCGTCGGGCGCCGCTCCTCGGCGTGCTCGTCGAAGGTCGCGGAGGCCATGGTCGCACCGTGGATCCCGTCGCGCCCGGTCTTGTTGCCGACGTAGAACACGGGATTGCCCGGCCCCTCGGCGCGCGCCCGGAAGATCTGGTCGGCGCGCACGAGCCCCACGCACATCACGTTCACGAGGGGGTTGCCGGCGTACTCGGGCGCGAACGCGATCTCACCGCCCACCGTCGGGCAGCCGAAGCAGTTGCCGTACCAGCTGATCCCCGACACGACGCCGTTGACGAGCGCGCGCGTCTTGGGACTGTCGAGCTCGCCGAAGCGCAGCGAGTCGAGGATGGCGATCGGTCGCGCCCCCATGGTGAAGATGTCGCGCAGGATCCCGCCGACACCGGTCGCCGCTCCCTGAAACGGCTCGATGAACGACGGATGGTTGTGGCTCTCGATCTTGAAGACCACCGCCCAGCCGTCGCCGATGTCGATCGCGCCCGCGTTCTCGCCGGGGCCCTGGAGCACGTGCGGGCCGCTCTGCGGCAGGCGCGACAGGAACACCCGCGAATGCTTGTAGGCGCAGTGCTCGGACCAGAGCGCCGAGAAGAGACCCAGCTCGGGATAGGTGGGCTCGCGCCCGAGGCGGGAGAGGATCCGATCGTATTCTTCGGCCGTCAGGCCTGCGTCCAGGGCCAGGTCGAGCGTGACCTTCGGCTCGGCCCCCGTCACTCCCGGTTACCGCTTGAGGAAGCTGCCATCCTCAACGAGGCTTCCGAGGAGGGACTGGAACATCAGCAGCCCATCGGTGCCGCCCATCACCGTCTCGGACGCCCGCTCGGGATGGGGCATCATGCCCAGCACCGTGCCCTCGGGATTGACGACGCCTGCGATGTTGTCGAGCGAGCCGTTGGGATTGCTGGCCTTCGTGACCTTGCCCTCGGCGGTCGCGTACCGGAACGCGATCAGGTTGTCGCGCTTGAGCCGGGCGAGCGTCTCGGCGTCGGCGTAGTACTTCCCCTCACCGTGGGAAATCGGCATCGTCAGGACCTGACCCAGGCGCAGGCCGCGCGTGAAGAACGTCTCGACGTTCTCCACCACCAGGTGCGTGGATTGGCACCGGTACTGGAGGCACTCGTTGCGCGTGAGGACGCCCGGCAGCAGTCCGGCCTCGCACAGGATCTGGAATCCGTTGCAGGAGCCGAGGACCAGCCCGCCGCGTCCGACGAAATCGCGCAGCGCCTCGACGACCGGCGAGCGTCCGGCCACCGCGCCCGCGCGCAGATAGTCGCCGTAGGAGAATCCGCCCGGCAGGATCACGCAGTCGAGCTCGCTCAGGTCGCGCTCGCGATGCCACACGTACCGCACGGGCTGGTGGAGGACCTCGGAGACCACGTAGTGGAAGTCGCAGTCGCTCCACGTGCCGGGGAAGACGACGACACCGAATCTCATAGCGCACTCATCTTAACGTGCGACCTCGCGCGGGGCAAGGTCGGTCACGGTTTCGATCGTGAAGTCCTCCAGAATCGGGTTCGCGAGGAGCTGCCCGCACATCTCGCGGACGCGGGCGCGCGCGTCCGGCGTCGTCTCGTCGAGCTCGAGCTCGATGACCTTGCCGATCCGCAGATCGGCGATTTCCGCGAATCCGAGGCCGGCCAGCGCGCGCTTCACCGCGGCGCCCTGCACGTCCATGATGCCGGGCTTGAGTCGCACGAGCACGCGGACTTTCATGGGCTCGCCGGCACGAGCCGGTGATAGACCTCCGCGTAGGCCTCCTCGACACCGCCCATGTCGCGCCGGAACCGGTCCTTGTCCAGGCGCTCTTTGCTGCGGCTGTCCCACAGGCGGCACGTGTCGGGTGAGATCTCGTCGCCCAGGTACAGCTTGCGGCCCTGGCGCCCGAACTCGAGCTTGAAGTCGACCAGCAGGATCCCGCGCCGCGCCAGGTGCGGCTTCAGCACCGTGTTCACCCGGAGCGCCGTCTTCTTCATCCAGCTGAGCTCGGCCGGCGTCGCCAGCCGCATCATGCGGACGTGGTCGTCGTTCAGCATCGGGTCGCCGAGGGGATCGGACTTGTAGTAGAGCTCGACGATCGGCTGCTTGATCGGCGTGCCCTCCTCCAGGCCGGTGCGCTTCGCGAGGCTGCCGGCGACGACGTTTCGCACGATCGTCTCGATCTTGATGATGTCGAGCCGGCGGCAGAGCATCTCGCGGTCCGACAGGGTCTCGAGATAATGGGTGGGCACCCCGGCGCGCTCGAGCACCTCGAACAGGACCGCCGACATCCGGTTGTTGATGACGCCCTTGCCGAGGATCGTGCCCTTCTTCAGGGCGTTGAAGGCGGTCGCGTCGTCCTTGAAGTACTGGATGATCCGGCCGGGCTGGTTCGTCTCGTAGACGATCTTCGCCTTGCCCTCGTAGAGCTTCTCGCGCGTCTCGACGGTCATCGACATCTCCCCCTCATCGCGTGAGCCCCAGTCGTTTGAAGACAGCGTCGACGTTCCTCACGTAGAACGCCGGGTCGAAGCAGCTCTTGAGCTCGTCGGCCGAAAGCTTCGCCGTCACGTCGCGATCGGCGGCCAGGAGCTCGAAGAACGGCCGGCGCTCCTTCCAGGCGCGCATGGCGTTGCGCTGCACGATCTCGTACGCGACCTGGCGCGCGAGCCCGGCGTCGGTCAGCTTCAGCAGGACGCGCTGCGAGTATACGAGCCCGTGGCTCAGGTCGAGGTTCTCGATCATCCGTGCCGGATCGACGTCGAGCCCCTCGACGACGAAGGTCGTGAGGTGCAGGACGTAGTCGAGGGCGATCGTCGAGTCGGGGAGGATGACGCGCTCCACCGAGGAGTGGCTGATGTCCCGCTCGTGCCACAGGGCCACGTTCTCGACGGCCGCGAGCGCGTTGGTGCGGATCAGCCGCGCCAGTCCGCAGATGCGCTCGGCCAGCTCCGGGTTTCGCTTGTGCGGCATGGAGCTGGAGCCCTTCTGGCCCTCGCCGAACGGCTCCAGCGCCTCCTGGATCTCGGTACGCTGGAGCCCCCTCACCTCGAGCGCGATCTTCTCGAGCGAGGCCGCCGCCAGCGCCAGCATCGCGCAGAACTCGGCGTGGCGATCGCGCTGCACGATCTGCGTCGAGGCCGGCTCCACCTCGAGCGCGAGCTCGCGGCAGACGTCGGCTTCGAGCTCGGGCTCCACGTGCGCGAAGTTACCGACCGCGCCCGAGAGCTTGCCGACCGCGATCGCCACGCGGGCCCGGCGGAGCCGGTCGACGTTGCGCCCGGCCTCGGCGTACCACACGGCGACCTTGAGACCGAAGCTGGTGGGCTCGGCGTGGACCCCGTGCGTTCGCCCGATCGTCAGCGTGTCCTTGTGGCGCAGCGCGAGAATGCCGAGGGCCTGCTGCAGCCTCTCCTGGCCGGCGATCAGGAGATCGACGGCATCTCGCAGCTGGAGCGCAGTGGCCGTGTCCCACACGTCACTCGTGGTGAGGCCGATGTGAATAAACCGCGAGTCCTCGCCGAGCTGCTCCTCGAGGCTCGTGAGGAGCGCGATCATCTCGTGCTTGACGCGCTCCTGGATGGCGAGGATACGGCCGATGTCGACCCGCGCCTTGCCGCGGATGCGCGCCATCGCGTCGGACGGAATCCGGCCGCGCCTGGCGTAGGCCTCGCAGACCGCCAGCTCCACCCGGAGCCAGGTCTGGTACTTGGACTCCTCGCTCCAGATGCGACCCATCTCGGGGCGGGTGTATCGGTCGATCACGCCCCAACCATAGAGCAAAACCGCTAACGATGGAAGCGCGAGATTGAGCCGGCCACAACATGTTGCGGCCGGTGCGATTTTGCGGGAGGGCCGGCTATCCGGCGTCGCCCAGGAAGCGGCCGAGCGCTGCGAGAACGACCGGTTCCACCAGCGTGGGCGCATGGCCCACGCCGGGCACCGAGACCAGCTGCCCCTTCGGGAGCGTCTCGGCCATCCGCCGGGCCTGTGGCTCGGAGAGCACGTCGCTGTCCTCTCCCCAGACGACCAGGGTCGGACACGACAGGCGCTGGAGCACGGGCCAGAGGGGCGGCCGCGCCGGCGGCCCCTGCGCGACTCGCTGCTGGACGTACTGCGGATCCATCTTCCAGACCCAGCGGCCGTCGGCGCGCCGACGCAGCACGCCGAGGGCGAGCTCCTCCTGATCCTCCAGCCTGCGGCCCGCGACGATCGGCGACATCTGTCGCCGATAAGCCACGGCATCCTCCAGCGTCGCGAACTCGTCCGGCCGGCTGCCCACCATCTGCGTGATTCGCTGGCTGCCCGTCTCCGCGTCCGGACCGATGTCGTTGATGATCAGGCGCGCCAGTCGCTCGGAATGCTCCCCGGCGTAGGTCATCGCGATGATGCCGCCCATCGAGGTACCGATCAGCGAGAAGCGCGCGAGTCCGAGCTGCTCCGCGATCGCGGCGAGATCAGCCGCCTGATCGCGGTATTGATAGGCGCCTTCGGGCGACCAGGCGCTCTCGCCGTGACCGCGCACATCCGGGACGATCACGTGGAAGCGCTCGAGAAGCTGTCTCGCTGGAGCGTTGAACGCCTGGGCGCTCGAGGTGTAGCCGTGGACGCAGACGAGAGGCGGCGCGCCGTGGTTACCCCAGTCGAGGTAGTGCAGTCGGAGCCCACGGACCGACAGGAACTCGCTCTTGGGCTGCATCGGGCTCATGAGAGCGCCCTCCCGCCGGGAGCGTAGCACGAGCCTATCCCCGGCGAGAGGGCGTCGAACGCGTCACCTGACCCAATCGTACGGGCTGTAGAGCATCCGTCTCTCTGACAGGCTCGGCCGCCGCGCCTGCTGGTAGCACCCGTCCGAGATGTACCCCTGGGGCGTCGAGTTCCCGGCGTAACCCCAGAGACCGGTCTGGGTGTTGAGCCAGTAGTAGCCGTTGGGAACGTACTGGCAGGCGAAGCGGTCGAGAATGGCGAGCTCCTGCGGGCCCATGACTTGGCCGTTGACGACGACAAACCGCTGGGCGAGCGCCTCCCTGGAAACTCCCAGCAGGGCCAGTGCGCCGAGGACGATGACGAGTACGAACCTCTTCATGGCCGTTCCTCCTCGCCAGCGAATCTGGATGCCGACTCCGTTCGAGCAAGGCACGTGCCGTTGGAGAAATCAGGCTGAGTCGAGCCCCTTCGACCGGACGTACGCGCGGACAGGGTCGAATGCCCGAGCCGGCGAAGGCGTGATGCCCGAAGGGGCGAGCAAGGCGCGCGTGAAGGGCGCGAGCGGCGAAGCGCCTAGTGGTGCAGCAGCTCTCGGGGCAGGTTGCGCCGATCCAGCGGGCCCAGGGTGGTCAGCGCGAGCCGATCCTCGTTGAGGAGATCGGCGACGAGCGCCTGGACTTCCTCGTGACGGACGGTATCGATGGCGGCCAGCATCGCGTCCATCGAGAGGAACGTGCCGTGATGCATCTCGTGCTTGGCGAGTCGATTCATGCGGCTCGAAGTCGACTCGAGCCCGAGCATCAAGCTTCCCTTCAGGTGATCCTTGGCGCGGCGCAGCTCCTCTTCGGTCACGCCCGTCTTTTTGAGCTCGCGGAGCACCTTCAGGGTCGACTTCAGCACCTTGGAGAAGTTCTTCTCGTCGGTCGCGGCGTAGACGTACAGGGTCCCGGTGTCGACGTAGGCCTGGACGCCGGAGTGGATCGCATAGACGAGCCCCTCGCGCTCCCGCACCTCCTGGAAGAGGCGCGACGACATGCTGCCGCCGATGATGTCGTTGAGCAGGAACATCGCGTAACGCTCCGGGGCCGAGTGGTGAAGACCGGGAAACCCCATGATCAGATGGACCTGCTCGAGGGTCTTGGCGACGATGTTCACCCCGGGCTTGAGGACCGGCGGGGTGGCCGTGCGGCCGGCGGCGGCCTGCTCGAAGCCCTGGAACCCCGCGCCGAACAGCTCGACGACGCGGTCGTGGGTGACGTTCCCGGCCACCGCGATGATGATGCGCGGCGGCACGTACTGCTCGGTGAAGTAGCCGAGGGCCGCCACCCGGTCATAGCCGGTCACCGCCTCCCGGGTGCCGAGGATCGGCCGTCCCAGCGGATGACCCTCCCAGACCTGGGCCGCGAAGATGTCGTGGATGATGTCGTCGGGGGTGTCCTCCACCATCTTGATCTCCTGGAGGACAACCGATTTCTCGCGCTCGAGCTCGTCGGCGTTGAACAGCGGATGCAGCAGGATGTCGGTGAGCAGGTCGACGGCGAGCGGCAGGTGCTCGTCGAGCACTTGCACGTAGAAGCAGGTGTGCTCCTTGGTGGTGAACGCGTCCATCTGACCGCCGACCGAGTCCATCGTGCGGGCGATCGCTTCGGCGCTCCGTGTGGCCGTCCCCTTGAACACCAGGTGCTCGATGAGGTGGGACATCCCGCCACGGTTGACGGCCTCGTGGCGCGAGCCGGTTTCGACCCACACCCCGACCGCGACCGAGCGCACGTGCTCCATGCGCTCCGTGACGATCCGGATGCCGTTGGGCAGAAACCCCTTGCGGTACGCCTCGATCACGCTCCGCCTCTCAGTCCCTCGGCGGGTTCGCCGCCGCCGGGTTCTTCAGCTTCTCCTTGTCGGCCAGCGCCGGCTGATCGCGCAGCGCCATCTTCCGGCTCAATCTCATTTTGCCATTGCCGTCGATCTCGATGACCTTGACGAGCACTTCGTCGCCTTCGGTCAGGACGTCCTGGACCGTGCGGATGCGGTTCTCCGCGATCTGCGAGATGTGCAGAAGCCCCTCGGTGTTGGGAATGACCTCGACGAAGGCGCCGAACTCGACGATCTTCTTGACCTTGCCCAGATAGATGCGGTCCAGCTCGACCTCGCGGCAGATGTCCTGGATGATTGCGAGGGCCTTCTGCACGGACGCGTTGTCGGGTGAGAACACGGTGACCCGGCCATCGTCCTCGACGTCGATCTTGGTTCCAGTCTGCTCCTGGATGCCCCGGATGACCTTGCCGCCGGGGCCGATGATCTCGCGAATCTTCTCGGGCCGGATCTTGATCGTGACGAAGCGCGGTGCGTACGGCGAGAGCTCCGCCCGCGGCTTCTCGATGGCCTCGCGCATCTTCGCGAGCACGATCAGCCTGGCCTCGCGCGCCTGCTGCAGCGCCGCGCGCATGATGTCGATCGACACGCCGCCGATCTTGATGTCCATCTGGAGCGCGGTCACGCCCTTCTCGGTGCCCGCGACTTTGAAGTCCATGTCGCCGTAGTGGTCCTCGGCGCCGTTGATGTCGGTGAGGATGCCGACCCGGTCACCCTCCTTCACGAGGCCCATCGCGACGCCGGCGACGTGCGCCTTGAGCGGCACGCCCGCGTCCATCAAGGCCAGCGAGGCGCCGCAGACCGACGCCATCGACGACGATCCGTTCGACTCGAGGATGTCGGAGACGATCCGGATGGTGTACGGAAACTCTTCCTTCACCGGCAGCACCGCTTCGACCGCCCGCTCGGCGAGGGCGCCGTGGCCGATGTCGCGGCGGGACGGCGAGCCGAACCGCCGGACTTCACCGACCGAGAACGACGGGAAATTGTAGTGGAGCATGAAATGACGGTAGGACTCGCCCTCGAGGGCCTCGATCTTCTGCTCGTCCGACTTGGTCCCGAGCGTGGCCGAGACCAGCGCCTGCGTCTCGCCGCGGGTGAAGACGCTCGAGCCGTGAGCTCGCGGCAGGTACGCGATGTCGATCGAGATCGGCCGGATCTCGTTCGCCTTGCGGCCGTCGATCCGGACCCCGCGCTCGACGATGAGCCGTCGCATTTCGGCCTTCTCGACCGCCTCGAACGCTTCCCGGAAGGCGGCCTTGCGGGTCTCGTCGATGCTGAGGCTCTGCTCGACCTCCGCAGCGACCCGGTGCACGGCCTCGGCCCGGCTCTGTTTCTCGTGCGTGGCGAGGGCGACGGCCAGCTTCGGCGCCGCCAGGCTCTTGACCTGCGCCAGCAACGCGGCATCGCGTCCGGCGGCCGCGTCGAAGGCCCAGCGCGGCTTCGCGGCGCGCTGCACCAGATCCCGCTGCGCCCGCGCCAGCCGCTTGCACTCACCGTGGCCGAACGCGATCGCCTCGAGCATCGTCTCCTCGGGAATCTCGTTCGCCCCCGACTCGACCATCAGCACCGCGTCCTCGGTGGCGGCGATGACGAGCTCGAGGCTCGACACCTTCTGCTGCGACGTGGTCGGGTTCGCGATCAGCTTGCCGTCGACCATCCCGACGCGTACGGCGCCGATGGGCCCGTCGAACGGGATGCCCGACAGGCAGAGGGCGGCCGAGGCGCCGTTTATCGCCAGGACGTCCGGGTCGTTCTCCAGGTCACCCGAGATCACCAGGCAGATGACCTGCACCTCGTTCTTGAATCCGTCGGGGAACAGAGGCCGGATCGGCCGGTCGATGAGGCGCGACGTCAGCGTCTCCTTCTTGACGGGAGCGCCCTCTCGCTTGAAGTAGCCGCCGGGGATTCGGCCGCCGGCGTAGGCGCGCTCGCGATACTCCACGGTCAGGGGGAAGAAGTCTTGTGATTCCTTCGCCGTCTTGGCGGCAACGCACGTCGCCAGCACCATCGAGCCACCGTATCGGACGACGACGGCGCCGTCGGCCTGCTTGGCCACCTTGCCGGTCTCGATAGCCATGCGCTGGCCGCTGATCTCGACTTCCACAGTATGGGTCATGCCAAAAATTGTCCTCGCGTATCGGCCGGAATCCGGCGAACGCCGTGTGGAGGGGGCGCTGAGCCTGCCCGCCTCGGGGCCCCCGGAGCCGTTCCGTCCGAGGACCGATCAGTTGAGAGTGTCTCCGCCGTCAGCGGCGGATGCCGAGCTTGTCGATGATGACGCGATACCTCTCCGGCGCTCGGGACCGAAGGTATTCCAGAAGACCGCGACGCTTGCCGATCAGCATCAAGAGCCCCCGGCGCGAATGATGGTCCTTGACGTGCTGCTTGAAGTGATCGGTCAGACTGTTGACGCGCTCGGTCAGTAGCGCGATCTGCACCTCGGGCGAGCCCGTGTCGCCCTCGTGGGTCCGGAACTGCTCGATCAGACTCTTCTTGCGTTCGACGGCAAGCGGCATCGAAGCCCTCCAATCGCCACACCCCAGGGGACCTGGACTCCCACGCCGGAGCGGGTTCCAAAACGTCTTGTTTTGTCAACAGATACGCAGGAAGGGTACCACGTGGGCGGCCCGAAGTAAAGTTACGGCCGGCCCCGCCTTACCCGCTCTGGCGCGCGGCGGCGACGTCGAGCGCGATCTGACGGCGCAGATCCTCGACGCTCGGGAACTTCCGCTCCTCCCGAAGACGGCGGAGAAAGATGAGGCCGACCCGCTGGCCGTAGAGATCGCCAGAGAAATCGATGACGTGCGCCTCGACGGCCAGCTCGTTCTCCCCGAACGTGGGCCGCACGCCCACGTTGACGACCGCTCGGCGCGCGCGGCCGTCGATGAGGATCTCGCAGACGTAGACTCCCACCGGAAGCCCCAGGGGATGGTCCGTTCGCACGTTGGCGGTCGGGAAGCCGAGGATCCGTCCGCGTTCCGCTCCCCGGACGACGTCGCCGTGGATGGAGTAGTCGCGGCCGAGCAGGCGCGCCGCGCTCTCGAGATCGCCCCGCTGGAGCGCTCCGCGGATCTCCGATGACGACACCGTGATCCCGTCGACCATCAAGGCCGGCACGATGTGGGCGCGGAACCCCAGCCGGCCCGCGAGCTGCTCGAGCAGCTCCGTGTCACCGCGGGCCCCCTGCCCGAATCGATGGTTGAACCCGACCACGATCTCCCGCGCCTTCAGCGTCTCCACGAGGGCATCCCGGACGAACGCCCCGGCCTCGACCGAGGCGACAGCCCTCGTGAAGGCCACCACCACGGTGGTGTCGATCCCGGTCTCGCCGATCAGCTCGAGCCGCTCGTCGAGGGTCGTGATGGGAAGAGGCGCACGATCGGGCTGGAGCACCTCCATCGGGTGGCGGTCGAACGTGCACGCCACCGCCCGGAGCTTGGCCTCTCGCGCCCGAGCCACGGCCGTGCCGAGGATGGCGCGGTGGCCCAGGTGAATGCCGTCGAAGGCGCCGAGCGCGACAGCGCTGGCGACCCCCTCAGGCCGGTAGGACTCGAGTCCCCGGACGATCTGCATGAAGGATGCGAACGGGCCTGACGCTGCGCCCGCCCGATATCAGCTCGCCGACACCGAGCAGGAGGCCAGAGATGCCGTGAACCCGGACGAACCCATTCCCGGCCGCGGCCGGGACGACGTCGGCGGGCTGACCGTTGACGAACGTCGAGGCGGCGTGCGCGTCGAGCCGGACAGCCGCCCACCCCGCCAGAGCCGTCTCGGCCGGGTGCACCCTCGACCAGAGATCCGATCTCCCGGTGGTCAGCTCGCTCCAGGGCACAGCGTCGTCGAGACGGAAGGGACCGACTCTGCATCGCACAAGGCTCTCGATGGCGCCGCCGCAGCCCAGGGCGGCCCCGATATCGGCGGCAAGGACCCGGACGTACGTCCCCTTGCCGCAGACGACGCGTACGCTCGCCCGCGCGCCGTCGAGCGCCTCGACCTGGATCGACTGGACGATCACCTCGCGGGGCGCTCGCTCCACTTCGATGCCGGCGCGAGCCAGCTCGTAGAGCCGGCGGCCCTCGTGGTGAATCGCCGAGTACATGGGCGGCACCTGCTTGATGCGCCCGACGAAGGGGCGGCACACCTCCTCCAGGCGCGACACGGAGAGCTCCTCGACGGGACTCTCCGACAGCACCCGACCGCTCACGTCGTGCGTGTCGGTGGTCAGCCCGAAGCGGATGGTCGCGAGATACTCCTTGTCCTGATCGACGAGGTAGGGCGTGAGCTTCGTCGCCTCCCCGATCAGGACCGGGAGCACGCCCGTCGCGTCGGGATCGAGAGTGCCGGCATGTCCGATGCGGCGAACGCCCAGACGGCGGCGCACGAGCGCGACGACGTCGAACGAGGTCGCGCCCCGTCCCTTGTCAACGACCAGGGCGCCGGACCGGATGGAGTCATCTTTCATGGCGTGGGGCTTCCGTCCACGGCGCGCCGAGCCGCCGCGAGAACAACACGCATCGCGTCAGGCAGGGGCCCGGGCACCGTGCAGCCCGCGGCATTGACGTGACCGCCGCCGCCGAACTGCGCCGCGATCTTCTGGACGTCCACGTCCCCCTTGCCCCGCAGGCTCACCTTGACCTGGCCGTCGCGCTCCCGGAGAAGACAGGCGACGCGCACCGAGGCGACCGAGCGCGGATAGTTGACGAGCTCCTCGGACTCGACGATTCGCTCCGGGACCAGCCCGGCCGGCAGTGCGAGCCACCCGAGCCGGCCGTCCTGGCTCACCTCGACGCGGGTCAGGGCTTCGCCGAGCCAGCGCAGCGCGTCGGGCGCCCGCTTTTCGTAGAGCGATTCGGAGACGACCTCCGGCCGGGCGCCCGCGGCCACCAGCGCCGCGGCGATCGTGAAGGTCCGCGTCGTCACGTTCGAGTAGCGGAACGAGCCCGTGTCGGTGTGGATCGCCGTGAAGAGATTCGTCGCGATCGCCGGCGTGAGCGGCGCGCCCAGCGCAGTCAGAAGCTCGTAGACCATCTCACCGGTCGCAGCGGCCGACGTGTCGATCCAGTTGACGTCGCCGTACCGGCGGTTGTCCGGATGGTGGTCGATGTTGACGACGACCTTCGCCGCCCGGCGCGCCCGATCGATCAGCCCCTCGGTGCGCTGAGGGTTCGGGCAGTCGGTCAGCACCACGACGTCGAGCGGGTCGTCGAGGCTGGTGAGCTGGCGGTACCGGTCGATCCCCGGCAAGAAAGCGAGGAGCGCGGGAGCGAGATGCGGTCCGCCGTACGTGACCCGCCAGCCTCGCGCCTCCAGCGCCAGACCGAGGGCCAGAAGCGTGCCGAGCACATCGGCGTCCGGATGAACGTGCCCCAGCATGAGCGCGTGGCCCCGGCCCCCGAACGGGTTGAGGACCGCCGGAGACGGGAGGGGACTCGTGTGCTCGACGCTCGGGCTCACCGTGCGGCTTCGCCGTCTATCTTCCGGAGCAGCGCCTGGATGCGCGCCGCGTGCTCCATCGACCGGTCGGGCCGGAAGTCCAGGTCGGGCGTGACGCGAAGGTCGAGGTGCTGGCGGAGCCAGTTGCGGATGAAGCCGCGGGCGCTGGCCAGGGCCGCCAGCGATCCCGTCCACTGCGCCTCGTCGCCCAGGACCGACACGAAGACCTTCGCGCTCCGGAGATCGCGCGACGTCTCGACCTCGGTCACCGACACGAACCCGAGTCGCGGGTCTTTCAGCTCGCGCTGCAGGAGGGTCGAGATCTCCTCCTTCACGAGCTGGTTGACGCGATCGAGCCGCTTGCCCTGCATCAGAGTATCTCCACGAACGTCTCGAGCACCTGGCCCTCGACGTTGTCTTCGATGAAATCCATCGCCTTCGAAACGACCGTGTTGGCGTGCCGCGCGTCGGCGGAGACGTAGGCCACGGCGAGCGTCGCGCGTTGCCAGACGTCCTGGTGATCCACCTCGGCCACTGCGACCTGGAAGCGGGCTCGAACCTTTTCCTTGAGGCCCTTCAGGACGTGACGCTTCCCCTTCAGCGAGCCCACATCCGGCAGGTGCAGCTCGATCAGTCCCAGGGCCACGCGCGCTGCCGACACAGCCCCCTCCGGCGTCGATGCCCTAGAGCGTGCGCGCCACTTCCTCGCTCGTGTAGACCTCGAGGATGTCTCCGGGCTGGATCCCGCTGACGCCGTCGACGCCGATGCCGCACTCGAGCCCGGCGAGCACCTCACGGACCTCGTCCTTGAAGCGCTTCAGGGAGCCGACCGTGCCCTGGCCGACCACCTCGTCGCCGCGGCGGACGCGCGCCTTCGCGTTGCGCACGATCTTGCCCTCCGCGACGTAGGAGCCGCAGATGGGGCCGAGCTTCGAGATGACGAAGATCTGACGAACCTGCGCTTTGCCCAGCGACGTCTCGCGGATCTCCGGCGCCAGCATGCCGGCGAGCGCGGCCTTGAGGTCGTTGATCGCCTCGTAGATGACGTTGTAGTTTCTGATGTCGACGCCGTTCGCGTGCGCCTGCGCGGCCGCCTTGGGCTCGGCCTTCACGTTGAATCCGAGCACGAGCGCGTTGGACGCCGAGGCGAGCATGACGTCGCTCTCGGTGATCATGCCCACCGAGCTGTGGATGACCTTCAGCTTGACCTCGTCGGTCGACAGCCGTTCGAGCGACTCCGCGAGCGCCTCGACCGAGCCCTGCACGTCGGCCTTGAGAATGAGCCGGAGCTCCTTCACCTCGCCGGTCTGGATCTGCTTCTGCAGACCCTCGAGCGTGATCCGCGTCGTCGCCTTGCCCTTCGCCTTTTCGCGCTCCAGCCGCATGGTCGCGATCTGGCGCGCCTTGCGCTCGTCCGAGACCGCCACCAGCACGTCGCCGGCGGCCGGCACTCCGGAGAGCCCCTGGACCTCCACGGGGTCGGACGGCCCAGCGGTCTTGACCTTCTTGCCGGACGGGTCGAGCAGCGAGCGCACGCGACCGGAATACGAGCCGACCACCACCGCGTCGCCTTCCTTCAGGGTGCCGTTCTGGATCAGCGCGGTGGCCACCGGTCCGCGGCCCCGATCGAGTCGACCCTCGATGATGACACCCTTGGCCGCGCGAGACGCGTTGGCCTTCAGCTCGAGGATCTCCGACTGGAGCGCCGTCATCTCCAGGAGCTGGTCGATGCCGGTGCCGCGCTTGGCCGAGGTCGACACGAAGATCGTCTGCCCGCCCCACTCTTCCGGGACCAGGTTCAGGTTCGACAGCTCGCGCTTCACGCGCTCGGCGTCGGCCTCGGGCTTGTCGATCTTGTTCACCGCGACGATGATCGGGACGTTCGCGGCGCGCGCGTGGTTGATCGCCTCCTGCGTCTGGGGCATCACGCCGTCGTCGGCGGCGACGACCAGGATGACGATGTCGGTCGCCTGGGCGCCGCGCGCCCGCATGGCCGTAAAGGCCTCGTGGCCGGGCGTGTCCAGGAAGGTCACCTTCCCATGCGAGGTCGTCACCTGATAGGCGCCGATGTGCTGCGTGATACCGCCGAATTCTTTCTCGGCGACCTTGGACTTCCGGATCGCGTCCAGGAGGGACGTCTTGCCGTGGTCGACGTGGCCCATCACCGTGACCACCGGCGGGCGCAGCGCGAGCTGACTCGGGTCGACGTCTTCCTCGTCGACGACGTCGCCCTCCACGGATCGAATCTCGACGTCGAAGTTGAACTTGTCGGCGACCAGCTTGGCGGCCGTGGGATCGAGCAGTTCGTTGACCGTCGCCATCACGCCGAGCTCGACGAGCGCCTTGATCACCTCACCCGACTTGCGCCGCATCTTCTCGGCCAGCTCGCCGACCGTGACCGACTCGGGGACGCGGATGAGCTCGCGCCTGACCTCCGCTGGCGCCGGCGGCTCTTCGACGGCGACGGCCGCCGAAGCGGTGACCACCGCCGGTGCGGGAGGGACGAGCACCGGGGAGACGGCCGGCGCAACCGCCGCCGGCGCCACGATGCGCGCCGGCACGCCCGGCGGCTGAGCGGGGCGTGGCGGCGGGGCCGCCACCGCCGGTCGCGGCGGCCCCACGGTTACGCGCGGGGGCGCGAACGGGCCGGCCGGCTGGCGCGCCGGTCGCGGCGCGGGCCCCGGCCGCTCGATCGGACGGAACGGGACGATCTTCGGCTCCGGCTTCTTCGGTCCCGCCGGGGCGGGAGCGGGAGCCACGCCCGGCGGCGTCACCGTCGCCGCGGGCTTGAGTGCTGGCACCTCGAGGAGTGACGAAGCGACCACGACCGGCTCGGGTACGATCTCGGGCTCGGGAATCGGCGCGGGTGGCGCGGGCTCGGGAACGACGTCCGGGGCGACGGGCCTGGGCTTCACGATCGTTGCCGCGGGCTTGATGTCCGCCGGCACTTCCTCGTCGGTCTTGGCCTTCTTCGCCCGCGCCGGCTTCTTTGCCACCGCCTCGTCGAGCGCCGCCGCGGCGTCGCCGCCTTCCTTGGGCTCCTTCGCTTTCGCGACGCGCTTGGGCTTCGGCTCCTCGGGCAGGTCGCGGCCCTTGCCGAGCTTCACGCGCAGCGCGTTCGCGAGGACGCTGTCGAGGGGACTCATGGCTCGAACGCCCTTGTGCCCCATCTCCTCGGCCGCGACCATCAGATCTTTGCTCGTCACGCCGAGTTCCTTGGCTAGCTCGATGACCTTTATCTTGGCCGCTGGCACAGTCCCCTCACCTCCCTCACACTCTCGTTGCCATCGCATCGGCCTCGCGCATGTCGGCCTCGCGCCGGCGGATCGCCAACCCGCCACGGCCCGCGGCCGCGACGGCTGTGGCGAGGTCGGGGCTCGCGACGCACGGCGTTCGAAACGCGTGCGCGAGCCGGCCGCGGATCAGCGCTCGCTCGACGCACTGGGCGTCGGGACACACGTAGGCGCCGCGGCCGGCGGCCTGCGCGCTCGCGTCGACGACGACGGTGCCGCTCCGCAGACGGACCAGCCGAACCAGTCGGCCCTTCGGTCGGGCCTCCCGGCATCCGAGGCACGTGCGGCTGGGCTCGGACTTCATGCGGTTTGCGCGGGCTCCTTCGGCGCCTCGGGCCGGCCGAGATCGTCGCCGGCTTGCGCGGCGCGCGACGCCTGCTGGGCCACCACCTGCTTCTCGGCGCCCGCGTACAGCGCGTCCGCACGATCACCGACCTCGGCCACGAGCGCGAGCTTGTCGCGACCGGCCTTGACGATCGCCGCCGGAGAGCCGAGGCCCGCGGCCACCAGGGCATCGACCAGCTCGGGACCGGCACCCAGCGCCGCCAGGGCGTCTCGGTCCTCGAGTGGCGGCGCCTCGGCCGGCGTGCGCTCCGTCTCGACCTCGGACTCGCTCTTGATGTCGATGCGCATGCCGGTCAGCTTCGCGGCCAGCCGCGCGTTCTGGCCCTTCTTACCAATGGCCAGCGACAGTTGATTGTCCGGCACGATCACGACGGCCGACGGCTGGCTCTCAGCCTCGGCGCTCTCGTTGATCGCCACCGACGACACCTTGGCCGGCGACAGCGCGCGCGCCACGAACGTGGCGGGATCGTGCGACCACTCGATGATGTCGATCTTCTCGCCGCGCAGCTCGCGGCTGATCACCTGGATCCGGGTACCGCGCAGGCCGACGCACGCGCCGATCGGATCGACGTCGCGCTTCGTCGACGCGACCGCGACCTTCGCGCGCTCTCCGGCTTCCCGCGCCGTCGCCTTGACGAGGACGATACCCTCCTGGATCTCGGGGATCTCCGTCTGGAAGAGCCGCGTCAGATAGCCCGGATGCGTCCGCGAGAGCGAGATCTGCGGCCCCTTCGCCGTCCGCCGCACCTCGAGGACGTACGCGCGGATCCGGTCGCCGGGGTTGTAGCGCTCGCCGGGAATCTGCTCGCGCTCGGGCAGGATCGCCTCGGCCTTGCCAATCTCGAGAATGACGTTGCGCTTCTCGATCCGGTGGACGATGCCGCGGAGGATCTGCCCTTCCTTGCCGGCGAACTCCGAATAGATCCCCTCGCGCTCGGCGTCCCTGACCTTCTGGAGGATGACCTGCTTGGCCGTCTGCGCCGCGATCCGACCCAGATCCTGGGGCGGGCGCTCCTGCTTGATCTCGAGCTCGACGTCCAGATCGGCCTCGGCGTTCAGCTTCTTCGCCTCCGCGAGGCTGATCTCGGTCTCCGTGTCGGCGACCTCCTCGACGACCCGCTTGCGGAGGAACGCCGAGAACTCGCCCGTCTTTCGGTCGATCTCGATCCGGACGTTATCGGGGCCGGCGTGCGACTTCCGGCAGGCGGACTGCAGGGCAGACTCCACCGCTTCAAAGAGGATCTCCTTGTCGATCCCCTTCTCCCGTCCGATCTGGTCGATAACGCTGATCAACTCTCGGTTCATGAGACCCACAACCCGCCTGAGATTCTACGCCTTGCGGGGCCAGGGGACCTCCGCCTCCAGCCGCGCCTTCGTCACGTCGGCGCGGCCAAGCTCTACCTGCTCGCCCCCGCGGTCCAGCACCAGCCGATCCGCCGTGACCGCCGTGAGCCGGCCACAGACCTCGGCGCCCCCCGCCAGCCAGCACCGGATCTGCCGGCCGACGGCCCAACGATACTCCCGTTCCTTGCGCAACTGTCGATCGAGTCCGGGCGAGGACACTTCGAGGTCGTAGCCGCCTTCGATCACTGCCGCGGCGTCGAGCACGTCGCCGATCTCCCGGCTCAGGCGCTCGCAGTCGCCGATCCCCACGCCCCCCGGCTTGTCGACGTAGAGCCTCAAGAGCCCACGTGGCCGGAGCTCGCGCCACTCGACGTCCACCAGCTGGAGCCCGTGATCGGCCACCACCGGCGTTATCGCCTCCTCGATCAGTCCCGTCCTCCCAGCCTCGTCCATCCCTCACCATTGCGATCGGACCACAAAACTAAAAAAAGCGGGCAACGCCCACTTTTTCAGGAATTTAGCACGGGTCTGGAGCGGAGGCAAGGCGAAGGCGCACTCGTCCCGTAGCAGAACGACCGCACCCGCGCCGGAGCCGGGGCTACTTGTAGCCCGGCTTCTTGTTGGCGCCCTTGACTCCGGGATCGTAGATCAGGCGGGTGACCGGCTTGCCGTCGCGGATGTGGGACTCGAAGATCTCCTTCAAGTCCGACTCCTGGACGCCCCCGTACCAGACGTTGTCGGGGTAGACGACCATCATCGGGCCGTGGCCGCACTGGGAGAAGCAGCCGGCCTTGTTGACCCGGACTTCCGTCTTGCGGCCAGCCTTGACGGACTCGTCTCGCAGATATTTCACGAACTGCTCGACGTTGCCCTGGGTCGGGCACGAGTCGCCGGAGGTGCACACGAAGACATGCGTTTCGTACTGTCCCATTTCACTCGGCCTCCACGGCCGCTGTCTTCGCGGCCTTACGCTCGGCGATGAACTTGTCGACTTCCTCGCGCATCGCCTGCACGATCTCCTTCTCGGGTACCTTCCTGATCACGTCGCCGTTCTTGAAGATGAGGCCGATCCCGCGACCTCCGGCAACACCGATGTCCGCCGCGCGCGCCTCGCCGGGCCCGTTGACTTCACATCCCATGACGGCGATGTGGATCTCCTCGTTCAGTCCCTTGAACTCGTCCTCGACCTCCTTCGCGAGCTTGACCAGGTCGACGTCGGCCCGGCCGCAGGAGGGACACGAGACGAAGGTCAGGCCGCCCTTTCGGAGGCCGAGCGACTTCAGGATGTCGATCCCGACGCGCACTTCTTCGGTCGGATCCGCGGAGAGCGACACGCGGATCGTGTCGCCGATTCCTTGGGAGAGCAAGGCGCCGAGCCCGATCGCCGACTTGATCGTGCCGACGCCCGGCGTCCCGGCCTCGGTCACGCCGAGGTGGAACGGGTAGTCGACCTTGTCGGCAAGCATGCGGTAGGCCTCGATCATCATCAGGGGATCGGAGGCCTTCAGCGAGATCTTCATCTCCGGATAATTCAGGTCCTCCAGGATCCGGATGTGACGGAGCGCGGACTCGACCATGCCCTCGGGGGTGGGCCCGTTGTACCGGGCCAGGAGGTCCTTCTCGAGCGAGCCGCCGTTGACGCCGATCCGGATGGGGATCCGCTTGTCCTTGGCGACGTTGACGACCTCCTGGACGAATCCCTTGCCGCCGATGTTCCCGGGATTCAAACGCAGGCCGTCCACGCCCTGCTCGAGCGCGATGAGGGCCAGCTTGTAGTTGAAGTGGATGTCGGCGACCAGCGGGATCCTGATCTGCCGCTTGATCTCGCCGAGCTTCTCGGCGGCCTCGCGGACGGGAACCGCGCAGCGCACGATGTCGCAGCCCGCGGCCTCGAGCGCCCAGATCTCGAGCAGCGTCGCGTGCACGTCGCGTGTGTCGGTCTTGGTCATGGACTGCACGGTGATCGGCGCGTCTCCGCCAACCTTGATCCCGCCCATCTCGATCTGTCGCGTCTTTCGCCGTGCGATCATTGTGCCGTCCTATCTGAAGATCTTGAACGCATCGATCCGGACGAGGTCATTGTAAATCGCGAAGACCATCAAGAGCAGCAGAAGAACCAGCCCGAGCTGCTGGGCCGCCTCGCGCTTCCGGAGCGACACGGGCCGGCCCAGGACCCCCTCGATGACGAAGAACAGCAGATGGCCGCCGTCCAGCATGGGCACCGGCAAGAGGTTGAGGACGGCGAGGTTCACGCTGATGACCGCGGTGAAGAGGGCGAGGGAGCCGAGCCCCTCGCGACGCTGACGCTCCCCTTCGGACGCGATCTGGATCGGCCCGCCCAGGTTCGACAGGGGCAGCTCGAGCGTGACGAGCTTCCAGAGCCCCTTGGCCGTGAGGACGGTCATGTCCCACGTCTTCACGATTCCGTAACCGGCGGCCATCACCGGGTTGTACGTCTCGTAGCGGACCACCTTGGTGACGATACCCACACCGATGCGGCCGATCTCGAGGTCCTCGCCGGCGGGGCTTTTCTCCTTCACGGTGGTGGCCGTCACCCGCACCGTCACCGGCTTGCCTTCGCGCTGGACGCCGACCTCGAACGTCTGGCCGCCGCGCTTCTGGATCGCCTGCATGAGCTCCTCGGGCGTGAACACCGGCTGACCGGCCACCGTGTCGACCGTGTCGCCGGTCCGGAGTCCCGCCCGCTCGGCCGGCGAGTCCGAGTTCACGGCGCCGATCTGCGGTGTGAGCTGCGGACCCGCGCCGAGATCCCACACCTCGCGCTGTTCCTTGAAGATCGGGTCCCGGACCACGGTGCGTCGCGGCGTGATCTGGACCTCCCGCCGCTCCGCCCCCCGCACGACCGTCAGCCGGAGCGGGCGGCCCTGCGAGGCCGCGACCGCACGATCGAGATCCTCCCAGAAGGCGATCGGACGTCCGTCGACCGCGCCCACGACGTCGCCCGCGCGCAGGTCGGCGGCCGCGGAACCGTCGGCGGCGACGCGTCCAACGACGGCCGGCCACACCGGGCGTCCCACGCTCGCCAGGATGACGCTGAAGATGATCGCGGCCAGGACGAAGTTCATCCCGGGACCGGCGAACACGATCAGGAATCGGGCCCAGAGCGCCTTGAGCGCGAAGGCCTTGTCGGGATCGAAGGTGGCCGAGCCGCCGCCCTCCAGCGGGTTCTCCTCGCCCACCATCTTCACGTAACCGCCCATCGGAATTGCCGACAGACAGTACTCGGTCTCCTTGCTGCGCCAGCGCAAGAGCACCGGGCCGAAGCCGATGGAGAACCGCTCGACTCCGACGCCGGTCCAGCGGGCCACGAAGAAGTGACCGAGCTCGTGGACGAGGATCAGGATGCCGATGACGATGACGAAGGACAGGACAGTGGTCACGCGGCAGTGCCTCCGCGGCGGGAATCGATCCGTTGCTGGACGACGCGGCGGGTCTCCGCGTCGACGTCGACGCACGCCTCGATCGAGCCGAGCTCGCCAGCCGGCGCGTTGTCGAGCGCCTGCTCGATGAGCTCCGCGATGTCGGTGAATCCGATCCGCCGGTCGAGGAACGCGGCTACCGCCACCTCGTTCGCCGCGTTCAGGACGACCGACGCGCTCCCGCCGCTCTCGAGCGCGGCCCGCGCCAGCCTGAGGCACGGGAACTTGTCCGGGTCGGGCTCGAAGAACGTCAGCTGGGCGACGCGCGTGAGATCGAGCCGGGCCGCCGGCGTCGGCCGCCGCTCGGGATACGTGAGCGCGTAGAGAATGGGCACGCCCATGTCGGCCACGCCCAGCTGCGCGATCACCGACCCGTCGATGTACTCCACCATGGAGTGAATGATCGATTGCGGGTGCACGACGACCTGCACCTGATCCGGAGCCACGTCGAACAGCCAGCGCGCCTCGATAATCTCCAGCCCCTTGTTCATCAAGGTCGCCGAGTCGATCGTGATCTTGGCCCCCATCTTCCACGTCGGATGCTGGAGCGCGTCCTCGACCGTGACGGTGGCGAGCCGCGCCTTCGGCGTCTCGCGGAACGGCCCGCCGGACGCGGTTAACAAGATTCGGTGCACGTCGCCACGGCCGTGGCCCGCCAGGCACTGGAAGACGGCGCTGTGCTCGGAGTCGACCGGTAGAAGCTTCACGCCGCGCGCTCGCGCCGCGGCGGTCATGAGTCGGCCGGCCATGACCAGCGTCTCCTTGTTGGCGAGGGCGACGGTCCGCCCGGCCTGGATCGCCGCCATGGTCGGGAGCAGCCCCGCGCCCCCGACGAGCGCCGAGACGACGATGTCGGCCTTCACGTCCCGCGACAGGGCGACGAGCCCCTCGGGGCCGGCCAGGAGCTCGGGCCGCGGCGCCGGGAGAAGCTGGGCAAGCCGGTCGCGAGCCTCCGGCTCGAGCAGCGCAACGACACGCGGCGCGTACTTCTTGCACAGGTCGGCGATCCGCTCGACGTTCGACCCGCGCGCCGCCAGGCCCGCCACCGAGAACTCCTCGGGAAAGCTCGACACGAGGTCGAGCGTGCGCAGGCCGATGGATCCGGTCGCACCGAGCAGCGTGATCTGCTTCATGGTCGGCACCATGCGTACAACGAGTAAAAGTAGAGCGCGGGAGCGTTGAAGAGCAATCCGTCGATCCGATCGAGCATGCCGCCGTGGCCGGGGATGAGCTCGCCCGCGTCCTTGGTTCCGATGCTCCGCTTGATCGCGGATTCGGCGAGATCGCCCACCTGCCCGATCATGCCGAGCAGCGCCCCGGCGCCGGCGGCGCCCGCGGGGCTGCAGGCGGGGACGAGCCACGCCCCGAGCCCGAGACCGGCCGCGATCGACGCGATCACTTGCGCCGCGGCGCCCTCCAGCGTCTTGCGCGGGCTCAGAACCGGCGCGAGCAGGTGGCGGCCGATCGACGATCCGACGAGATAGGCGGCGGTCTCACCGATCCACGTCACGCCCACCAGGAAGATCACGAGGAGCGGGCCGTCGGCGCGGCCCTGGAGCCAGATCGCATACCCGAGGAGCCAGCCGACGTAGATGGCGATGAACAGCGTGTTCGCGGTGGCCTCGACCGACGGACGCGCGGCAGTCCAGAGTGGTGCGCTGAGAATCAGGCCCACGCCGAGCACGAGCACGAGCTCGGGGGTCGGCATCCAGCGCACGGTCCGGCCGTCGACACTCGCGATCGCGTGGAGGCTCGTCGCGAAGCTCGCCGTGAGCGCCGCGCCGACGCCGACCGCCAGCCGCGTGTGGATCGGTCGTCCGGTCCGCTCCAGCATCCGGGTCAGCTCCGTGCAGGCGAGAAGGGCCGCGCCGATGACGAGCGCCTGGAACATCCACGCGGGCGCGCTCACCGTCAGCCAGACGAACGCCGGCACCAGGACCACGGCGCTGGCCGCGCGCCGCCAGATCACCGGCACCCCGCCCGCGCCGTCGCGTATCGTCCCATCGGCCACGTCGACCTTGCCCACGTCACACCCGGCCAAAGCGCCGCGTCCGTTTCTGGAACTCGGCCACGGCCTGGTAGAGGTCGCTCGCGCCGAAGTCCGGCCAGAGCACGGGCGTGACCAGAAGCTCCGTGTACGCGATCTGCCACAGGAGGAAGTTCGAGATCCGCATCTCGCCGCTGGTGCGGATCAAGAGATCGGGGTCGGGGACGTCCGCGGTGTAGAGGGCGCCGCTCACGTCCTTCTCGGTGATGTCCTCGGGCTTCAGGTCGCCGGCCTGGACCTGACGCGCCAGCGCGCGGAACGCGTCCAGCAGCTCGTCCCGGCCGCCGTAGTTGAAGGCCATCAGCACGGTCAGCCCCGTGTTGTTCCGGGTCTCGTGCACCACGTGGTCGATGCCGCGGCGAACACCCAGGGGGACCCGGCGCGTCTGGCCGAGGACGCGCAGCCGGGCGTTGCGGGCCATGAACTCGGGAAGCTCGGCGTGGACCGAGCGCTCGAGCAGGTTCATCAGCATCGAGACCTCGTCCAGCGGCCGGCTCCAGTTCTCCGTCGAGAAGGCGTAGAGCGTGAGGAACCGGAGCCCGAGCGCGTCGGCCGCGCGCACGATGCCGCGCGCCGCCTTGACGCCCTCGCGGTGACCGGCGATCCGCGGCAGGCCGCGGCCGGTCGCCCATCGTCCGTTGCCGTCCATGATGATGGCGACGTGCTCGGGAACGGGCTGGGCGCGGACGGCTGCGAGCAGCGTCGCCTCGCGGTCGCTCGCGGTCATGCGACGGTCATCTCACGAAACGCTAGAATGACAAAATCTCCTGCTCCTTCTTCTTGAGGAGCTCGTCGACCTTCGCGATGAACCGGTCGGTGGTCTTCTGGATCTGATCGTGGCCCCGGCGCTCCTCGTCCTCGGAGATCTTCTTGTCCTTGGCCATCGCCTTGAGGCGGTCGTTCGCCTCCCGACGGACGTTGCGAACCACGACGCGGACGTCCTCCGCGACCTTGTGCACGGTCTTCGCCAGCTGCTTGCGGCGCTCCTCGGTCGGCGACGGCATCGCCAGCCGGACGATCTTGCCGTCATTGACCGGCGTCAGGCCGAGGTCGGAGGCGATGATCGCCTTCTCGATGGCCTTGAGCTGGGACGCCTCCCACGGCTGGATCACGAGGCTTCGCGCGTCCGGCACCGAGATTGACGCCATCTGGGCCACCGGGGTCGGCGTGCCGTAGTAATCGACGCGGATCCCGTCGAGCAGGTTGGCGGAGGCGCGGCCGGTGCGGACCGCCGCAAACTCACGGCCGAGCGAGTCAAGGGCGCCCGTCATCTTCGCTTCGATGTCCTTGTACACCGGCTGCATGTCCGCCATGGTCACCCTCCCGACGAGACGACCGAGCCCACGGGCTCGCCGAGAACAATTCGCTTGATGTTTCCGGGCCGGGTCAGATCGAAGACGATGATCGGCAGCTTGTTGTCCATGCACAGAGAGATGGCCGCCGCGTCCATCACCTGGAGCCCGCGATTGAGCACGTCGATGTATGTTACGTGGGCCAGGCGTTCCGCGTTCTTGTGCAGCATCGGGTCGGCCGAGTAGATCCCGTCGACCTTCGTGGCCTTCATGATCGCGTCGGCGCCGATCTCGACCGCGCGAAGCGCGCCGGCGGTGTCGGTCGTGAAGAAGGGATTGCCGGTCCCGGCTGCGAAGATCACGACGCGGCCCTTCTCGAGATGGCGGATGGCGCGGCGGCGAATGTACGGCTCGGCCACCGCGCGCATCTCGATCGCCGACAGTACGCGCGTCTGCAGGCCGGACTTCTCGAGCGCGTCCTGGAGGGCCAGCGCGTTGATGACCGTCGCCAGCATCCCCATGTAGTCGGCGGTGGAGCGGTCCATCCCTCCGGCGCTCGCGGCGATTCCCCGGAAGATGTTACCGCCGCCGATGACGATCGCGACCTGCACGCCGAGCCCCGCCACGTCGCCCACCTCGGCGGCGACCCGATCGAGCACCGGCGGATCGATCCCGTATCCCTGCCCCCCGGCGAGCGCTTCCCCCGACAGCTTCAGAACGATACGGCGGTACACCGGGCGGCCGGAGCCGGCAGCCCCCGTCATCTACCCCGCCTCGCCCACCTGGAACCGGGCGAACCGCTTGACGACGATCCGTTCGCCGGTCTTGGCGTTCACGCCGTCCACGAGGTCGCGGACCTTGGTCTTGCCGGTGGCGTCCTTGATGAACGGCTGCTCGAGCAGGCACTGCTCGGTGAAGAACTTCTCCAGTTTGCCCTCGATGATCTTGTCGATGACCTGCGCCGGCTTCTTCTGGTCGGCCATCTGGCCGCGGTAGATTTCCCGTTCCTTCTCGACGACCTCGCCCGGAACGTCTTCACGCGCCACGTAGGCGGGATTCGCGGCGGCGACCTGCATGCCGAGGTCCTTGACGAGCGCCTGGAACCCCTCGGTCCGCGCCACGAAATCGGTCTCGCAGTTCACCTCGACCAGGACGCCGAGCTTGGCGCCCGAATGGACGTATGTCCCGACCGCGCCCTCGCGCGCATCCCGGTGCGACCGCTTCGCCGCCTGCGCCAGGCCTTTCTTTCTGAGGAACTCGACCGCGCCCTGCAGGTCGCCGGCGCTCGACTGCAATGCCTCCTTGCAGTCCATCACCCCGGCGCCCGTCAGGTCGCGCAGCTCCTTCACCAGCTGAGCGCTCGCGGCCACGACTAGTTCTCCGCCTCGACGGCCGCCATCTCCGCGCCCTCGGCGGGGGCGTCCGCCGGCGCCGCCTCGCCCTCGTCCTTCGACAGGGTGCCGCGGCCTTCGTTGACCGCGTCGGCGATGCGCGAGGTGATCAGCCGGACGGCGCGGATCGCGTCGTCGTTGCCCGGTACCGGATAGTCGATGCCGGTCGGATCGCAGTTCGTGTCCACGATCGCGACGATCGAGATGCCGAGCCGCTGCGCCTCGGCCACCGCGATCTTCTCCTTGCGCGGGTCGATGATGAAGACCGCCGCTGGCAGCTGCTCCATCGCCTTGATGCCGATCAGCGCCTTCTCCAGCTTCGCGCGCTCGCGGTCGAGCTCCAGCGCTTCCTTCTTGGGTAGCCGCTCGTACTCGCCCGTCTCCTTCATCTCCTCGAGCTTCTTGAGGCGGGTGATCGATTTGCGGATGGTCGCAAAGTTCGTCAGCGTGCCGCCCAGCCAGCGCTGGTTGACGTAGAACATCCCGCACCGGCTCGCCTCCTCGAACACGGTCTCCTGGGCCTGCTTCTTGGTGCCGATGAAGAGCACGGTGCCCCCGCCGGCCGCCAGGTCGCGCACGAAGCCGTACGCCTCCCGGAACTTCTTGAGTGTTTTCTGGAGATCGATGATGTAAATGCCGTTGCGCTCGCCGAAGATGTACTTCTGCATCTTCGGGTTCCAGCGCTTGGTCTGATGGCCGAAGTGCACTCCGGCCTCGAGCAGCTCCTTCATCGTCAATGAAGCCACGGATCCTCCTTCGGTTTCCCTCCGCCGCGCCACCGGGACCGGTTGGCCGGTCCCCACCGAAGACGCGCGGCGTGCGTGATGGTGAGCTACGTCGTGTACTTGGAGTTCAGCCTCACGTACTCCTCGCTAAGATCGCAGGTCCAAACGCGGTCCTCGCCGCGGCCGAGCCCCAGGTCGATCGTGATCTCGTATTCCGACCGTTCCATGATCTCCTGAATCCGCTCCAGACGCACACCTTCCTTCAGCATTCCCCGCTCGACCAGGCGCTCCTCGCCGAAGGCGATCGAGACCTTCTCCTGGTCGATACGCGCCGGGCACTTGCCGAGCGCCATCATGATGCGGCCCCAGTTCGGATCGTTGCCGTTGATGGCGGTCTTGACGAGCGGCGAGTTCGCCACGCTGCGGGCGGCGACCAGCGCGTCGCGCCGGCTCTCCGCGCCGCGCACCGCGACCGTCACGAGCTTGCTCGCACCCTCGGCATCGGCGACCAGCATGCGCGCGAGCTTCGCCATCACGGCCTCGAGGCCGCCCGCGAACTGGCGCAGACCCCGCGCGCCGGCCTCGAGGGGCGCGTTCTCGGCGAGCCCGTTCGCCAGCACGGCGACGGTGTCGCTGGTGGACTGGTCGGAGTCGATAGTCGTCCGGTTGAAGGAGCCGTCGACCGCGCGCCGCACCACCGCCCCCAGCGCTCCGCGGGCGACGACCGCGTCGGTCGCGACGAAGCAGAACATGGTGGCCAGGTGGGGCTCGAGCATCGCGACGCCCTTGGCGATGCCGCCGATCGTGACCGGACGACCCCCGATGTCCACGCGAAGCGCCGCTTCCTTGGGCCGCGTGTCGGTCGTCATGATCGCGTCGGCCGCCGCCCGGCCGCCCTGCGGCGAAAGCGACTTCGCCAGCTTCGGCAGGGCCGCGCGGATCTTGTCCATCGGCAGCGAGACCCCGATGACGCCCGTCGCGGCGATCAGCACGTGGTTCGCGGGAATCCGGAGGAGCTCACCCACCAGCCGCGTCATCTCACGCGCGTCCTTGATGCCCTGCTCGCCGGTGCAGACGTTGGCGCAGCCGCTGGAGGCCACGATCGCCTGGGCCTGGCCGCCGCGCACGTGCTCGGCGGACACGAGCACCGGAGCACCCTTCACCTGATTCGAGGTGAACACCGCGGCGGCGCGCGCCGGAGTCGAGGAATAGATGAGGGCCAGATCCTTCTTACCGCTCGGCTTGATGCCGGCGACGACGCCGCCGGCGAGGATGCCGGGCACGGCGGTGATACCGCCCTCGAGCCACTCGTGCTCGCCGGTCGCCGCCGTCATGGGTACACGGGCGGCGCCTCGAGGCCCGTCCGCTCGCTCCAGCCGAACATGACGTTGAGGCTCTGCACGCCGTTGGCGGAGCCACCCTTGCCGAGGTTGTCGATCGCCGACACACACACGGCGCGGCTCGTCCGCGGGTCCGCGACCACGGTGACGTCACAGTAGTTCGATCCGACGACGCCGCGGGTCGTGGGGCGCTCGCCCTCGTCGAGCACGCGCACGAAGGGCTCGCCGGCGTAGAACTCCCGATATACGTCCAGCAGCCGCGCCGTCGTCATGGCCGAGCTGAGGGGCACCGATGCGGTCGTGAAGAGCCCGCGGTTGAGGGGCACGAGGTGCGGCGTGAAGGCGACCCGGAGCGGGGCGCCGGCCAGCGCGCTCAGCTCCTGCTCGATCTCGGGGGTGTGCCGGTGGGAGGCGAGCGCGTACGCCTGTACGTTCTCGTTGGCCTCGGTGTAGAGGTACATGGGGTCGATCTTCCGCCCCTGCGCCCCGGCGCCGGTGACGCCCGACTTGCCGTCGATGACGATCCCCTCGAGCCGCGCGAGCCCGGCGCGGAAGAGCGGCGCCATCGCCAGTACGGCCCCGGCCGGGTAACAGCCGGGCGAGGCGACGAGGAAAGCCGCGGCGATCGCCTTGCGATGCAGCTCCGGCAATCCGTAGACCGCCTCACCGAGCCCGGGAAGATCGGTGTGCGGCGCCTTGTACCAGGTGACGTAGTCGTTCGGATCCCGCAGGCGGTAGTCGGCGGAGAGATCGATCGCCTTGCCGCCGCGCTGTCGCAGGACCGGCACGAGCTTCTGCGACTCCATGTGCGGCAAGGCGAGGAAGACGACGTCAGCCACATCCGTCAGCCAGGCGGCGTCCAGGTCGTGAAACCGGAGCTCGCTGATGCCGCGCAGATGCGGATAACCCTTGCCGAGCGGCTCGCCGGCCAGACGATCGGACGTCACACCCGTGAGCGTGATCTTCGGATGCACGGAAAGCAGACGCAGGAGCTCCGCCCCCATGTACCCGCTGGCTCCGGCGACCGCGACACGAACCATGGCGCGCGGTGCCGACACTACCGCTTCGAGTACTGGAACTTCTGGCGAGCGCCGGGCTGACCGTACTTCTTCCGCTCGCGCATGCGCGGGTCGCGCGTGAGCAGCCCTGCCTTCTTGAGCGGCTGCCGGAACTTCTCGTCGAAGCGCGCCAGAGCCCTCGAGAGCCCGTGCCTGACCGCGCCGGCCTGGCCGGTCGGTCCGCCGCCGACGACGGTCGCGAACATGTCGAACTGGCCGACGGTGGTCGTCACCTCCAGGGGCTGCGCGATGATCATGCGCAGCGTCTCCCGGGGGAAGTAATCCTCGAACGCCCGCCGGTTGACGACCATCCGCCCCGAGCCGGGCCGGATCCACACGCGCGCGACCGAGGTTTTGCGGCGGCCCGTCCCGTAGAACCGATCGAGAACCGCGGCCATCAACGGCTCTCCGTTTTGAACGTCAGCGCTTCGGGCTGCTGGGCCTGGTGCGGATGCGCCGCGCCCCGATAGACCTTCATCTTCTTTGCCATGGCTCTCCCGAGTCGAGTCTTCGGCAACATCCCCTGCACGGCCCACTCGACGACGCGCTCCGGGTGGGTCTTGAGCATCGTCTCCGCGCGGACTTCGCGCAGGCCTCCGATGTAGCCGGAATGCCAGCGATACTGCTTGTCGTGCATCTTGCGTCCAGTCAAATGAACCTTCGCGGCGTTCACCACCACGACGTGGTCACCGACGTCGAGATGCGTGACGAATGTCGGCTTGTGCTTTCCCCTCAAGATTGACGCAATGCGGCTCGCGAGCCGCCCGAGCACCTGCCCCTCGGCGTCCACGACGAACCACTTGCGCTGGATTTCTGTCACCTTCGGAACGGGCGTCGGCATCAGCTTCCCCTTGACGGCTCTAAATAGGCGTCCAGACGGACCAATTCGCGCGACGCCATACTTTAAGGTAGAGGACGGGGCGTGTCAACGAATCTTGGTCTTGCCGGGCCACGGGCAGAGGGTCTTCACGGGACACGCGGGACAGAGCGGCTTCTTCGCCGCGCAGCAGCGCCGCCCATGGCTCTGCAGAAGATGGGTCGTCAGCGTCAACTCGGTCTTCGGTAGGACGTCGAGAAGCTGATCGTGGATCTGGTCGGGATCCTCCGACCGCGCGAGGCCCAGCCGCTGAGAAACCCGGAACACGTGCGTGTCGACCGCAATCGCCTGCTCGCCGAACGCGTTGCCCAGAATCACGTTCGCCGTCTTGAGGCCCACGCCCGGCAGCTCCGTCAGCGACTCGCGACTGCGCGGCACTTCCCCACCATGCCTGTCGACGAGGGCCTTCGCCATGCCGACGATCGACCGAGACTTCGCCCGATAGAACCCTGTGGAGCGAACGTCCTGCTCCAGGGCGGCCGCATCGGCCGCGGCGTAGTCGCGCGCGGTCCGGTACTTCTCGAAGAGAGCCGGCGTCACCACGTTGACCCGCTCGTCCGTGCACTGGGCCGAGAGAATCGTCGCCACCAGAAGCTCGAGTGGATTCCTGAAGTCGAGGGCGATCTTCGCGTCGGGATAGGCTTTCTTGAGCGCGCGAACGATCTTTCGGGCCCGGGCGCGCTTGGCGTCTCGGGACTCTCTCACGAGCGTGAAGCCAGGAATCGTCCGAGGCGACTCAAGCCCTCCTGGATCCGCTCGAGCGACGACGCGTAGGAGAACCGCAGATAGCCCTCGGCGTTGGCCCCGAACGCCGCGCCCGGGGTCACCGCGACGTGGCTCGATTCGAGAATCTCGCGGGCGAGGCTCACCGAATCGGCGCAGACATGCCGCGCGTTGGCCAGGACGTAGAACGCGCCGGTGGGCTCGGCGCCGACGCCGAGGCCGATCGATCGGAGCCCGGCGATCATCGCCCGACGCCGGTCGTCGAAGATCGCGCGGAATCGACGACTGTCGTCGCCCGCCTCCCGGAGCGCGGCGACTCCCGCCCACTGAACGAACTCGTTCGTCGAGATAAAGAAGTTGCCGTAGAGCGTCTGCAGCACCCGGATGTGCTCCCGCGGCCCGATGACCCAGCCCAGTCGCCAGCCGGTCATGGCATAGGCCTTCGAGAACCCGTTCAGCACGAACGCCCGATCGGTGAACTCGAGGACCGTCCGGTCCCGCCCGCCGTAGCTCAGTCCGTGATAGATCTCGTCGGACACGATGAACGGACCAGTACCGCGGCTGAATTCGGCGATCGCCGCGATCCGCTCCGCCGACAGCACCGCCCCGGTTGGATTGGCCGGCGAGTTGATCACGATGGCGCGGGTACGTGGCCCGAGTCGCCCGCGGATCGCCTCGGGCCGGTACTGAAAGCCGTCGCTTTCCGTCACGTCGACGTAGACCGGACGGCCCTCCGCGTAGCGAATGAAGTTCGGGTAGCACGCGTAGTACGGATCGCTGAGGACGACCTCGTCACCCTCGTCGAGAAGGTGGCCGAACAGCAGGAGCATCGCCGGCGAGGTCCCCGCGGTTATCAGGATTTGATCCGGCGAGATCGTCACCCCGTACGTCCGGGCGTAGTGCTCTGCGATCGCTTCCCGGAGAGGCAGAATCCCGAGGCTGTGGGCGTAGCGGGTGCGACCGTCCTTGATCGCGCGCTCGAGGGCATCCCGGACGACGGGGGGCGCCTCGAAGTCCGGCTCGCCGAACTCGAGGTGAACGACGTCGATGCCCGACCGCTCCAGCTCCTGGGCGCGCTCGGCCACCTCGACCGCGAGGAACGGCTCGATCTCCTGGATCCGCCTGGCGAACGTCACCGTCTCCCCCTCATTCGCTCCCTACGCATCCGCAGACGGGTCCGGAGGATGTCCCCCAGCATCCCGGGTCCGTGGCGAAGCACACCGACCTTGCTCCCGGACTGATCCGCCCAGTTGACCGGCACCTCGACGATACGATATCCGGCGGCGCGGGCCAGGAGGAGAAGCTCGACGTCGAAGGCGAAGCCCCGCGTGGCCAGCGCCCGGAACAGTCGCTCGGCCGCCGGCCCGGTAAAGGCCTTGAATCCGCACTGCGAGTCCGAGACACCCTCGAGGCCCAGCCGAGCCACGAGCCAGTTGAACACGCGTCCGGCGAGCACCCGGTGGCGTCGAGCCGCCACCGACACGCCGGGATCGCTCAGGACCCGCGAGCCGATCGCGACCTCGGCACCCCCGACCAGAAGCGGCTCCAGGCGCTTGAGCTCGTGGATGGGCGTGGCGCCGTCGGCATCGGCGAACAGGCGATAGGCCCCGCGCGCTGACAACATCCCAGTGCGCACCGCGGTCCCCTTGCCGGCATTGCGCTCGCGCCTGAGGATCCTGACGGACGGGTAGCGCCGGGCCTCCACGACCGCCGACGTCCCGTCGCGCGAGCCGTCGTCCACGACGACGACCTCGTAGGGCTCGTCACGCCCCTCGAAGTACGCGACCACAGTGTCCAGGAACGGCGGGAGCCGCAGCGCCTCGTTGTACGCCGGGATGACGACCGACCAGCGAGGCGTCACCGCTTCCCGGCGATGTCGAGGCGTCGCCGCCGACCCGCGGCGGCGGTTTCGTGCGCGGCGCGCGCCACGCCGTGAGCCACGGCGGGCGCGACGTTCTTGTTGAACACGCTCGGGACGATGTACTCGGCGGAGAGCTCGTCGCGGCTCACGCACGAGGCCAGCGCCCCCGCCGCCGCGAGCTTCATCTCGTCGTTGACCACTCGCGCGCGGGCGTCGAGCAGGCCGCGGAAAAAACCCGGGAAGCACAGCACGTTGTTGATCTGGTTGGGATAGTCCGAGCGCCCCGTCGCCATCACGCGGACGTGGCGGTCGGCCTCCTCGGGCCTGATCTCGGGATCGGGGTTGGCCATGGCGAAGACGATCGGATCCCGCCGCATGCGCTTCAGGTCCCGCGCCGTCAGGATCCCGGGGACCGAGAGGCCAATGAACACGTCAGCGCCCTCGAGCGCGGCGCCGAGGCCGCCCGTGACCCGGCGCGGATTCGTGGCGACAGCGACCCACCGCTTCATGAAGTCCATCCCCTGGGTCCGGCCGCGATGGATGATGCCATGCTCGTCGACACCGATGATGTCGCGGACACCACTCGCCTGGAGGATCTTGATGGTGGCGGTGCCGGCGGCGCCGACACCAGTCACGACCACGCGGAGGCGCCGGACGTCCTTGCGAACGATCTTCAGGGCGTTGAGCAGGGCCGCCAGCACGACGACCGCCGTCCCGTGCTGGTCGTCATGGAAGACGGGAATGTCCAGTTCCTTCCGGAGCCGCTCCTCGACCTCGAAGCACCGGGGCGCTCCGATGTCCTCGAGGTTGATGCCGCCGAAGGCCGGCGACACGAGCTTCACGGTCTCGACGATCTTGTCCACGTCCTTGGTGGCGAGACAGATCGGAAAGGCATCGACGCCGGCAAACTCCTTGAATAGCATCGCTTTGCCTTCCATCACCGGCAAGGCCGCCTCCGGCCCGATGTCGCCGAGCCCGAGAACCGCCGTGCCGTCGGTCACCACGGCGATGGTGTTGTGCTTAATCGTCAGCGAGAAGGCACGCTGCGGGTCGTCCCGGATCGCCAGGCACACGCGTGCGACCCCGGGTGTGTAGGCCATCGAGAGGTCGTCGCGGGTACGGACCGCCACCTTGTTGCGGATCTCGATCTTGCCCCCGAGGTGCATGAGAAACGTGCGATCGGAGATGGGGCCGACGCGGACCCCCGTCACGCGCTTGAGCCGGCTGACGATCTGCTGGGCGTGGACGCTGTCGCGCGCCTTGACTGTGATGTCCCGCTCGGTCCTCTCGCGGGTCGTCTCGACAAGGTCGACGGCGCCGATGTCGCCCCCCGCGTTCCCGATCGCCGATGCCACTCGACCGAGCATCCCTGGGCGGTTGGCGATCTGCAGCCGGACGATGAAGCTGTAGCTCGCGCTCGGGGGGACCACGGACGTCGATTCTACCCCCTCTCTGGTTGGGTCCCGTGAAGTGGTATGAGCCCCCGACCTACGGAACTCCGGGGCGGGGCCCGCGGTTAGAAGACGATCTCAGGAGATCGTGAATAGCCGGAACGAAGGGCCGGTCTGAGACCTACGGACGTTCGACTCGGTAGTTTCTACCGAGTTTTTGGCGTGTGGCGCCTACCGGCGGGGCGCCATGCCACCTACTTCCGATGGTTGTGGGATGAAAGTCGGGATTGATGAAACTTTTCGAGTCGTCCAAGCATCTGAATGGTCAGGAATCTGAATGAAGGGAAATCGGTGACACGATGACATTCAGAGAGACTCGCGAAGCCTCCGAGGGAAGCTCGGCGGCCTCAGTTGGATTGGCGTCGACGGACGAGCGGGAAACCCCTGTTCCGGTCGTCGATGACGACGAGGAGGAAACTCCTCAGGCCGTCGTAGAGGAAACGTACGCTCCATCGCCCAGCAAGGGTGAGGATCCCGTTCGCCTGTATCTGAAGGAGATCGGTAAGGTCTCGCTGCTGACGGCCGCCCAGGAAGTCGAGATTGGACGGCGCATCGAGGTGGGCCAGATTGCCCTCCGGCGAACCCTGGCCGGAATCCCGATGGCGGTCGAGGCGCTCCTCAGGGTCGGCGACCAGTTGCGGCGGGGCGAGACGCCCCCCGACGACGTGATGGTCCTGGCGGAGGGCGGCGAGCTCGAGGCCAAGGCTATCAGGCCTGTGCTCCTGGCGTTCGAGCGCATCCGCCGGCTCGAGCGGAAGATCGCCAAGCTCGAGGCCTCGCTCGCCTCGAGGCGGCGGTCGGCTGTTTATCGCCGGGACACGACGGCGGCAATCGGCGTGGCCCGTCAGGCGATCCAGAAGACCGTCGCCGACATGCCCCTGAAGCCCGCGCTGATCGACGACATCGTGGCCCAGGTGCGGCGCCGCTGGGAGCAGATCAGCACGCTCGATCGCGCGAGCCGGCGCGGCCACGCCCCGGTGGCGGCGCGCGAGCTGCGCGCGCTCGAGAAGCGCACCGGCCTCAGCCGGAAGCACCTGGGTCCACTGCTCGAGCAGATCGAGCGAAGCGACCGCACCGTGCGCCAGGCCAAGCGCGAGCTGATGGAGGCCAACCTGCGCCTCGTCGTCTCGGTCGCCAAGCGCTATCTGGGCAGCGACCTCTCCCTGCTCGACCTGGTGCAGGAGGGCAACATCGGCCTGATGAAGGCCGTCGACCGCTTCCAGTACCGGCGCGGGTTCAAGTTCTCGACGTACGCGACCTGGTGGATCCGTCAGGCGATCACGCGCGCGATCGCCGACCATTCGCGGACGATCCGGATTCCGGTACACATGGTGGAGACGCTGAACCGCATCTCGCGTGTGAACCGCAATCTGGTCAACGAGATCGGCCGCGAGCCGACGCCCGAGGAGCTCGCGCAGCGCACCGGGGTGCCGGCGAAGAAGGTCCGGCTCATCCTGGAGTCGTCGCGCCGGCCTCTCTCGCTGGAGACGCCCATCGGCGAGGATTCCGAGCTCGGCGATTTCCTCGAGGACAAGTCGGCGGGCTCGCCCAACGAGTCCCTGCTCAACCAGGACCTCAGCACGCAGGTCGAGCGGGCGTTGTCCATGCTGTCTCCGAAGGAAAAGGAGATCCTGCGCCTCCGCTTCGGCATCGGCGAAGAGGGTGAGCACACCCTCGAAGAGGTCGGCAAGCGCTTCGACGTCACGCGCGAGCGTATCCGGCAGATCGAGGCCAAGGCCCTCCGGAAGCTCCGGCACCCGCTCCGCGGCCGCAACCTCCGCGCCTTCATCGAGAGCTGACCGGGTCGGGGGCCCTCCCGGGCCCCCGCGCCCTTTCCTGCTGCTTCGTTTCTTACTGCTTCGTCAGCAGGTAGGTATTGATTCCGCTGTCCGGCGGCGAGCCGCTGATCATCGTCATCATGGTGGCGATCTCGCTCCGGTGATGGGTGGCGTGGTTCGACACGTGCTGGAGGAGCGGATAGAGCGGCGCTCTCAGAGGCTTGCCCTCCTGATTCCGGTACTCGATGACCCGCTCGAGGTCGGTCGGCGCTAGCCCATCCACGAAGCTCCGCTGCTCCCGCTCGAGGTCGTCCCACGGCGCGCGGATCGAGGCGAGCGTCTGGAACTCGGCCCCGGGGACCGTCGTGGTCGCGACGCCCTTCCAGCGGGCCAGCCAGATCCAGTCCGCCCCGTAGAGGTGTCCGAACATGCGCCGGACGGTCGTGTAGCTGAACTGCTTGCCCACGTCGCGCGACACGAGCTCCTCGCCGAGCGCCGTCCCGACGTCGAAGAGCCGGCGGTTGGCCCACCGATGGTAGGCGTAGAGCTCGCGGAACATGTGGACGCTCATCGACCCCTCCCTACTCCAGGACGGCGACCACGTCGCCTTCCTGGACGGTCTGTCCCTCCTGCACCCGGATCTCCTTGACCGCGCCGGCCCGCGGCGCCTCGACGGGGATTTCCATCTTCATCGACTCGAGCACGATCACCGCGTCGCCCGCCGCCACGCGGTCGCCCGGCTTCGTCGTGATCTGGAAGACGACCCCCGTGATGTGCGCCTTGATCTCCTCAGCCATTGAAGGCTCCTTGTTCGAGCAGCTGCGTGTGGACCCGGCCCGAGCCGAACTCGTCGCTCGCGATGATCCGGCGAAGGAACGGAATCGTCGTCTTCGGCCCCTCGATGACGCACCGGTCGAGAGCCCCGGCCATCCGCGTCAGCGCCTGCTCGCGCGTGGCGCCGTGAGTGACGAGCTTGAGGAGCAAGGGATCGTAGTGCACGGACACCGTGCTCCCCATCTCCACGCCGGACTCGATCCGGATACCCTCTCCGGAAGGCAGGTCGAGCTTCGTCACCGTCCCCGGCGAGGGCAGGAAGCCCTTCGACGGGTCCTCAGCATACACGCGACACTCGATGGCCGCTCGGTGCTGGCGGATCTCGTCCTGACGCCACGGCAGGGGCTCGCCGCCAGCGACTCGGAGCTGGGCGACGACCAGGTCGAGACCGGTCACCTCTTCGGTCACCGGATGCTCGACTTGTAGACGCGCGTTCATCTCGAGAAAGTAGAAGCCGCCCGCCTCGTCGACGAGGAATTCCATCGTCCCGGCGTTGGTGTACCCGATCGCCCGGGCGCCGGCAACCGCCGCCGCCGTGAGCCCCGACTTCACCGAGGGCGGCAAGCTCGGCGCGGGCGACTCCTCAACAAGCTTCTGATGGCGGCGCTGGATCGAGCACTCGCGCTCGTGGAGATGTACGACCGTCCCCGACCCATCGCCGAACACCTGGACCTCGACGTGCCGGGGTCGCTCGAGGTAGCGCTCGACGTAGAGCTCGCCGGTGCCGAACGCGGCCTGCGCGCGCCGTGCGGCGGTCGCGAACGCGCCGGCGAGGTCACCGGCCTTGGCGACCCGCGCCATGCCGATTCCCCCGCCGCCGGCCGCGGCCTTCAGCATGATGGGGAAGCCGACGGTGCGAGCGGCGGCTTCCGCCCCGGCCACATCGGCGACCGGCTCGAAGCTCCCCGGCAGAACGGGCACGCCGGCGGCCGTCATGAGTCTCCGGGCCTCGATCTTGTCTCCCATCTTTCGGATGGCGTCGGGTGTGGGACCGACGAACACGAACCCCGCCTGCCGGACCGTGTCGGCGAACCGCCAGCTCTCGGAAAGAAAGCCGTAGCCGGGATGAATCGCGTCGGCCCGGGCCTGCCGCGCGGCCGCGAGAATCCGCTCGGCGTTGAGATAGCTCTCGCGCGCCGGCGCGCCGCCGATCGCGACGGCCTCGTCCGCGTCGCGCACGTGGGGCGCGCCCCGATCGGCCTCGGAGTAGACCGCGATCGTCCGGAGACCGAGCTCACGGCACGCGCGGAAGATCCGGCGCGCGATCTCCCCTCGATTGGCGACTAGGACCGTCTGGATCAACGCGGATCAGGCCGGGCCGACGGCGTCGCGCCCGGCATCGAGGGCGGCCACCCGCCAGCCCTCGGGTGTGGAAGCCCAGCGGGCCGTGACCACCGCCGAGCACGCGGGGCCCTCGAGCCGCGTCTTGACGAGCCGCTGGTTGCCGAGCCGCGCGAAGGCGGTGATCCGGTACGCGGAATACCGGGTGCCGCGCAGGAGAGTCCACGCGGTCGCCGCGAGGGTCAGACCATCGGCGAGCCATCGCTCCACCGCCGGCTCGTCTGTCGCAACCAGCGCCTCGCCGAACGACCCGATGGCCCTCGCGAGGTCCTCCGGGATGGGCCACGTGGGCCGGGCCGTCTCCAGGCGAATGAACTCGCGCGCCTCATCGGCAAGATCTTCACGCGGCGGCGCGCCCGGCAGCGGAAGCGACGCGGCCTCGCCCGTCACGCCGCGGGCGGCCAGCAGAAGCTCCTCGAGGCCGCGTTGCCGCGACGCCGCGCGTGCCCGCGCCGACGGATCGGCGGCGAGATGCTCGAGGATCGTCCGACCTTCCGCGATGTGTCGCTCCTCGTCGGCGATGCACCGCGCCAGGATCCGGCGGGTCGGCGGCTCGTAGACCGGATTGGCGCGCGCCAGGTGGTCGCGATAGGTCGCGAGCAGGTGTGGCTTGAGCACCGAATACACGCCGACCAGGCGCTCCACGGTCTGATCCGGTCGTTCGGGCTCCTCCAGATGGTCCATGAACCGGACGACATCCGGGTTGGCCGGCTCGGAGACCTGAGCGTGTGCCCGCAGCTCGGGAAGACGCCCGCCGAACGCGTCGCAGTGCTGGGCGAGATCCCAGACGTGGCGGCCCATGACGAGCTTCGCGGAGATCTCGGGCGTCAGGGCGATCCAGCCCCCGACGGCTCGCATCGTGCGCTCGACCACGTACCGGTAGTTCCGCAGCAGGCGCGCCGAGTGGTCGGCGCTGAAGTTGCCGTCCAGGGGCAGCGGCACGCGGCTCAGTAGACTTGAGAGCGCTGGGTTGTCTTGATCAGACGCTCGATCTCTTCCTCGGTGAAGCCCGCCAGACGCCGCACCTCGGTCGCGACCGAGATCGGCACCGCATCGTGGTCGCCCTCGCGCCGGACCCCGCCGAGGTTGAAGCGCTCGTCGATGCTCTCCTGGAACTCGATCGCGCGCCGTCGACGCTCGACGTCCCCCTCGGTCAGCTTGGTGAGCCACTTCGAGCCCATGCGGACGTGGGTGATCTCGTCGGCCAGGACGAAGTCGACGGCGCGCTCGAGGATCGGATCGCCGATCTTCCGCGCGATGTGTACGAGCTGGTTGAAGACGTCGCACGCCAGCCCCTCGAGCCCGCGGTTCACTCCCGCGACGCGAGCCGCCGCGTCCTCGGCGCACGCGCAGCGCCAGAGGATGGTCGTCTCCGGGAATTCTCCGGCGTATCCTTCGAGGTGCTCGAGTAGTCGCAGATAGATCTCGACATGGCGCGACTCGTCCCAGACCTGCCGCGCCATGTCCATCGTGAATTCCCACGGCGCATCCGGGAAGTCGCACACGGTGCGCCCGGCCCCCTCCATCGCCTGCAGCTCGCCCACCATGATCCCGTGGACTCGCTCCTTGATGGACTCGCGGCTCGACAGATCGGGGAACGGCGGGAGCCCCTGGGCCATCTTCAGCTCGGCGACCTCGCGGGCGCGCATCCTGACGAATCGATCCTCCCGCGCGAGCTTGTCATAGGCGATCGGGCGATCCATGGGGCGCCTCCCGAGGAATGAACGGCTGTTCATCGAAGTGTAAACGAGCCTTCGGCGGGTGGCAAACGCGCCTAGTCCGAGCGGGTCGCACTTCGTCTGCGCAGGAGCGCGGCCGGCACGACCGTTCCTTCACCGAAGCGTGATCTCAGCCGGTCCACGACGTGCGCGAGACGCTCGCGGCGAAGCGCGGCCGGGTCGAGCAGGTCGAGCTGGCCCTGCCCCGACGGCCCGAGCCGCGAGGCGGAGAGACCGATCAGACGCACCGGGCGCGTGACCGGCTCGCGCTCGAGGAGCGCGAGCGCACGGCGATAGAGCTCGAGGCCGTCCTGGGTCGGCTCGCCGGTGGCGCTCCGCGTGTGCGTCTCGAACGGGGCCAGCCTCAGCTTGAGCGTGACGCGGCCGGCCGCGAACGCGCTTTCTCTCAGCTCGGCCGCGACGCGTTCGGCGTGGGCTCGCAGCGTCGTCCTGAGCTGATCCGGGTTCGTGCAGTCGACGCCGAACGTCTCCTCCGCGCCGATCGACTTGGGCACGCCGTAGGGCTCGACCGGGCGATCGTCCCGGCCGAAGGCTAGGTCGTGCAGGGCCTGGCCGTGCTTTCCGAAGCGTCGCGTCAGGAGGTCGCGCGGCGCGCGCTGGAGCTGACCGATGGTGGTGAAGCCGAGATCGCTGAGCGCCTTGGCCATGACGCGACCCACCCCCCAGAGACGCTCGATCGGCAAGAGGCCGAGGAATCGCGCTTCGTCGCCGGCGGCGACGACGACGAGCCCATCGGGCTTCTTCAGCTCGGACGCCACCTTGGCGACGAACTTGTTGGCGGCCAGCCCCGCCGACGCCGTCAGCCCGGCCTCGTCCAGGATCCGCCGCTTGATCAGGCGAACCGCGTCGGGCGGGCTGCCGAACAGAGACTCGGTCCCCGTCAGATCCACGAAGGCCTCGTCGACCGACACCGGCTCGACCAGCGGAGAGAACTCGACCAGGATGCCCACAACCTGCACCGACACGCGTTGATACTTCTCCATGTCGACCGGCAGGAATGCGGCGTGGGGACAGAGCCGCGCCGCCCGGGAGATGGGCATCGCGGAGCGGACACCGTACGGTCGGGCTTCGTAGGACGCGGCGGAGACCACGCCGCGCCCGCCCGGGCTCGCGCCCACGATGACGGGCCGACCGCGCAGCTCCGGGCGATCGCGCTGCTCGACCGCCGCGTAGAACGCGTCCATGTCGACGTGCGCAATCGCTCGCGGCGACCCGCCGGCGGGAGGAGCCGTCGGACGCGGGCGCGAGGTCACCCCACGCTGAGACCGAGCTCGGGGGCGACACCGGTGAGCGCGGCGACGACGAAGGCGATGTGCTCGTCGAGCTCGACCTCGAGCTCCGCGGCGCCGCGGTACACGTCGTCGCGGTTGACCGTGCGCGCGAACGCCTTGTCCTTGAGCTTCTTCTTGACCGACGACGGCTCGAGCCCGGTGATGACGCGGCCCGGCCGGACGAGGGCGACGGCGTGAACGAAGCCGGAGAGCTCGTCGCACGCGTACAGGGCGCGGTCGAGCCGCGACACGCGGGGAAGCCCGGAATAGTCGGCGTGGGCCAGGATGGCGTAGACGACTCGTTCGGGAATGCCGCGCGCCAGCAGAATCTCGCCGCCCTTCAGGGGATGGTGCGGCGCCCGGGGATGCATCTCGTAGTCGAAATCATGGAGCATGCCGGCCAGGCCCCACTCGTCGAGATCCTCGCCGTAGCGCCGGGCGTACGCGCGCATGGCCGTCTCGACGGCGCGGGCGTGCTTGCGGAGGCTGTCGCTCTTGGTGAACTCGGCGAGAACCGTCCAGGCGCGATCGCGAGAGATCACGCCCGTTGCGTCTGCTGACTCCGCCACTTGTCGATCGACTTCTTCGAGAACATCCACGCTCCGTTGAGCTGAACGGACGGTATGCGCCGCTCGGAGGCCAGTGACGCGAGCTTGCCCTCCTCCATGGCGAGATAGGTCGAGGCCTCTTTGAGGCTCAGCATGTCCTTGGGCGTCACGCGCGTTCCTCCTCCAGTCTTTTTCGTACGGTCTCGAGCTCGCCCTCGAGGGCGCGAATCCGGTCGACGAGCTGCTCGATGGCCTTGCTCACGGGATCCGGCAGATCGGTCTGGTCGAGGTCGATGTCGCCGGCCACCCGCTGACCGTCGCGATATGTTACCCGCCCCGGAACGCCCACGACAACGGAGTTCGTGGGCACCTCGCGCACGACGACGGAGCCGGCGCCGATCCGGCTGCCGGCGCCGATCGTGAAGGCGCCGATGATCTTGGCGCCCGCGCCGACGACCACGTTGTTGCCGAGGGTCGGATGGCGCTTTTCTCGTTTCAGGCTCGTCCCACCGAGCGTCACTCCCTGCAGCAGCGTGACGTTCTCGCCGACCTCGGCGGTCTCGCCGATGACGACGCCCATGCCGTGGTCGATGAAGAGGCCGGGCCCCAGCTTCGCGGCCGGATGGATCTCGATGCCCGTGACGAAGCGCGATACGTGCGACAGGAACCGGGCGGGAATCGTCCAGCCGCGCCGCCACATCGCGTGGGCGAGCCGGTGAAACGCCAGCGCGTGCACACCGGGGTAACAGAGCAGGACCTCGAGGGTGGAGCGGGCGGCCGGATCCCGCTCACGGACGGCCCGGATGTCGCGGCGAAGGTCGGTCAACACCGCTCAGCCCCCTCGAGCCTGGTAGCGGGCCGCCGCCGCACGCAGCGCGCCTGCCGCGACGTCAGCGGCGTGCTTGCGGTCGTCCGGCAGCCCGTCGAGGGCGCGCTCGATCTCGCGCGCCTCCAGGCGGCACAGCTCGTCGACGAGCCGGCCACGCGAGAGCTCGCTGGCGACGCTGGCCGCCGCGATGGTCGGGCCGCAGCCGTAGGTCTGGAAGCGGACCTCCACCGCGCGGCCGTCACGCACGCGGAGGAAGAACCGCGCCAGGTCGCCGCACTCGGCGTCCTCGGTCTCCCCGATGCTGTCCGGGTCGCGCATCATCCCGGCGTTGCGGGGATTCAAGAAGTGATCGACGAGCGTCGGGCTGTATCTCATGCGGCCCCGACGGGCATCGCCTGACGCAGCTTCCGGACGAGCGGCTCGACGCACTCGACGACGTAGTCGATGTCTTCGGCGCTCGTGGATCGGCCGAGCGAGCACCGGACCGCGCCCATCGCCCAGTCGAGGGTGACTCCCATCGCGACCAGGACGTGCGAGGGCTCGACGTTCCCCGAGGTGCACGCCGAGCCGGCCGAGACGCCAATGCCCTTGAGGTCGAGGCCGAGCACGATCGATTCGGACTCCACGTGGCGGAACAGGAGGCTCGCCGTCCCCGGGAGCCGCTGGGTCGGATGGCCGGAGAGCCGCACTTCCGGGACCCTTGCCCGCACACCTTCCCACAGCCGGTCGCGCAGCGCGGCGACGCGCGGCGCCTCGGCGTGCATCTCGCGCCCCCGCAGCTCGACCGCCTTGCCGAGGCCGACGATACCCGCGACGTTCTCCGTCCCGGCCCGCCGCCGCCGCTCGTGCTCGCCGCCGTGCTGGACGGCGACCATCTTCGTGCCCTTGCGGATGAAGATCCCGGCGGCACCCTTCGGGCCGTAGATCTTGTGCGCCGAAAAGGACAGCACGTCGATGCCGAGCGCATTCACGTCGAGTGGGAGCTTGCCGAGCGTCTGAACCGCGTCGACGTGAAACGGGATCCCCCGCTCCCGGGCGATGCGACCGATCGCCTCGATCGGCTGGAGGGTGCCCACTTCGCTATTCGCGTGCATGATGCTGATCGCCACCGTGTCCGGGCGAATCGCGCGGCGCACGTCGTCGGGATCGACCATGCCGAACTCGTCGGCGCCCACGCACGTCAGGTCGAAGCCCTGTGCCTCGAGGGCGCGCGCCGCGCGGAGCACCGCGTGGTGCTCCACCTGTGAGGTGATGATGTGCCCCTTGCCGCGGGCGCCGGCGAGCCCCTTGAGCGCGAAGTTGTCGGATTCGGTGCCGCCGGACGTGAACACGATCTCCTGGCTCGACACGTTGAGAAAGCTCGCCACGCGCTCGCGCGCCTGATCCATCCCCTCCCGGGCCTCGCGCCCAAAGGCGTGGATGCTCGAGGGGTTCCCGTAGACCTCGCCGAAGTACGGAAGCATCTCGGCGAGCACCTCCGGGTGAACGGGGGTCGACGCGTTGTGATCCAGGTAGACTCTACGGCTCATCGGCTTGCTCTCCATTTTTCACGATGCTACGCTCGCCTGATGATGGCGGCGACGAAACAAAAGCTCGGCGTGCTCCTCTCGACCGGGCTCGAGCATCCCAATCTCGCGACGGCCGTCGGCCTGGCGGACGCCGCCCTCGACCGCGGCGTCGAGCTGTACCTCTACCTCATCGACGACGGCGTCCGCGCGCTGGACGATCCGCGAATTCACGCGCTGCCGGCGCGCGGCGCGAAGCTGTTCGTCTGCGCCTACGGCTGTCAGAAGCGCCGCATCCCGCTGCGCGACGCCGATACCGTCACGTACTGCGGGCTGGTCGTGCTGACGGACCTCATCAACGGCACGGACCGATTCATCGCGCTCAACTGAGCCCGTGGCCGACAGCCGACCCGTCGTCGTCCTGATCTCGGAGGATCCGCGCGCCTCGCACCGGGCGAACGAGGCGATGCGCATCGGCCTGGGGATCGTCGCCGGCGAGAACGAGGTCGTCTTCGTGCTGCGCGGGCCGGCCGTCGAGCTCCTGGCCGAGGACACCGACGAGCTCGTCGACGGCGACGACATCGCGCGGTTCCGGGCGAACCTCAAGGCGCTCGGCGTACCCTTCCACATCGAGGCGGGCGGCGTGCCCACGGACCCGACCTGGAACCCCGAGCACCACCGCATCGTTCCCGTCACCCGCGAGGAGATCGCCGGGCTCGTCGGGCGGGGGCGACGGGTTCTCGTGTTCTGATGGCCAGCGTGCTCCATCTGCTCAAGGGCCCGGACCCCGCCCTCGCGCGGGCGGTGATCGACCAGCACGTCCGCGCCGGCGATCAGGTCTCGGCGGTCTTCCTCGAGGGCGGCGCGGGCTTCGAGCTGCCGCCGGCGGTGCGGGTCCGTCACGTGGGCGCCGATCTCTCCTACGCCGAGCTTCTCGATCTGATCTTCGCGTCCGACCACGTCATCACCTGGTAGCCCTCGCGCGCCGACGGCGACGCTCATCGGTTACGGAACTCGTCCAGCCAGGCCATCTGGATCGACTCGAGGATCTTCTCGTTGGAGCCCTTGGGGTCGTCCGTGAAACCCGGCAGCTCGGTCACCCACCGGTGGAGGTCGGTGAACCGCACCGTCAGCGGATCCCGTTCCGGGTGACGCTCGCTGAGGGCGATCGCGATGTCCTCGGTATCCCGCCAGGTGATCACTTGGGAATCTCCACGACGACGTTGCCGCGCACGACCGCCTGGCACCCGAGCCGCGAATGGATGGTGAGGCCCTCGGCCGTGTCGAGGCGGTCCTCTTCGTCCGGCTGCATCTCGGAGAGGTTCTCCTCGCCTTCCTTCACGATGACGTGACAGGTCGTGCAGGCGCAGCTTCCGCCGCAGTTGTGCTCGAGGTGGATGTGGTTCGCCAGCGCGATGTCGAGGAGCGAGCCCGGCTTGCCGTGGTCGGCCAGCGGATACTTCTCGTCGTCGACCTCGACCGTCACGTTCTGCGGTAGGAAGGTGACCTTGTGGACCGCCATTACCTATCCATGATCTCGTCGGCGCGCCGGCTCGCCAGCGCGCCCTTGAGTGCCGCGTCCATCATGACCTCGGCGAGATGCTCGGTCGCCCGGTTCAGCGCGGTCGTCGCCTCCCGGATCAGATCGCGATCGCTGCCCTCGCGGGCGCGGCGCAGCGCCTCCAGCGCCGTTTCGATCGCCGTGCGCTCCTCGACGCCGACCAGCTTGGCCCCCTGCCCGAGCGCGCGCGCGACGTGGGTGATGACCGTGTCGGCCTCGTTCCGCACCTCGATGAGCAGGCGGGCCTCCACGTCGGCCTCCGCGAACGTGAACGACTCCTCGACCATCCGCTCGACGTCGGCCTCCGAGAGGCCGTAGGTCGGCTTCACCTCGATCGCCGAGGCCTTGCCGGTGCGCAGCTCGGTCGCGGTCACCTGGAGGATCCCGTTGGCGTCGATGAGAAAGACCACCTCGATCTTCGGCATACCGGCCGGCATCGGATCGATGCCGGAGAGCTCGAACCGGGCCAGCGATCGGCAGTCCTTGGCCAGCTCGCGCTCGCCCTGGACGACGTGCATGTCGACCACGCGCTGCCCGTCCACCGACGTCGTGAACATCTCGCGGGCGCTCGTGGGGATCGTCGTGTTCCGCGGAATCAGCACGCTCACGATGCCGCCGAGCGTCTCGATCCCCAGCGATAGCGGGGTGACGTCGAGCAGGAGCATGTCGGTGATGCCGCCCGCCAGAATGTGGGCCTGAACGGCCGCGCCCAGGGCGACGACCTCGTCGGGGTTGAGCTGGCTGTGGGGCATCCGGCCGAACAGCTCGCCGACACGGCGCCGGACGAGCGGAACTCGCGTCGAGCCGCCGACCAGCACCACCTCGTTGATGTCCGCCGGCGACAGCCCGGCGTCGGCGAGCGCCATCCGGCACGAGCGGAGCGTGTTGGCGACGAGCCGCTCGATCAGCTGCTCGAGCTCGGCGCGGGCGATCTCGCGATGGTACGTGAACGCGTCGAACGGGATCGTGAGCGCCGTCCGCTCGTCGGCGGACAGGCGGATCTTGGCCGCCTCGGCGGCGAGCCGGAGCTCCTGCATGGCCTCGGGGTCACGCTCGAGCTCGGCGCCGTGCTTCTTCTGGATGTCCTCGAGGAGCCACAGCACGATCTCGCGGTCGAAGTCGTCGCCGCCGAGGTGCGTGTCGCCGTTCGTCGCGAGCACCTCGAACACTCCGTCCTTCACGCGCAGGATCGAGATGTCGAACGTCCCCCCGCCGAGGTCGTAGACGGCGATCACGCCCTCGCGGATCTTCTGCAGCCCGTAGGCGAGCGACGCGGCGGTCGGCTCGTTGAGGATGCGGACCACGTCGAGCCCGGCGATGCGCCCGGCGTCCTTGGTCGCCTGCCGCTGGCTGTCGTTGAAATACGCGGGCACCGTGATCACGGCCTTCTCGATCGGCTCGCCGAAGTGCGCCTCGGCCCGATCCTTGAGGGACTTGAGCACGATCGCCGAGACCTCCGGCGGGGTAACGTCGCGCGCGCCGACCTGGATCTTCACGATCCCGTCGCTCGGCAGCACCCGGAAGGGGAAATAGCGGAGCTCGTCCTTCACGTCCTCGTAGCCGCGGCCCATCAGGCGCTTCACCGAGTAGATAGTGGCCTCGGGCCGACGGACCAGCTGGCGCCGGGCGGCGGCGCCGACCAGCACGCCCTCCCTCGCGAACGAGACGATCGACGGCAGGAGTGCCTGGCCGTCCCGATCCAGGATGACCCTGGGAAGCCCCGTCTTGTCGTCGACGTAGGCGACCAGGCTATTGGTCGTCCCCAGATCAATGCCGACGATGCGAGACATGGCCCTCCCCGACTTCCCCGAGCGCTTCGTCGATGTCGTCGATCACGGTCCTGAGGTAGGCCCGGGTCGCCAGGGCGTCCTTGAAGGCGGCCAGCACGCCGGCCCGCGCATCGGCGCCGGAGCGATCCCACGCTTCGCTGAGCGGTCCGCGAAGCCGCGCCTCCTCGTCCCGGTACCGTGCCGCCAGCCGGTCGCGCTGGCCGGCGAGCATCTCGCGCGCGGCCGCGTCGAGGCCTCCCGCCTGCTCCGATGCCCGAGCTTCCTGCAGGGCTTCCTGGATCTCGAACATCTCCTCGAGCAGCTCGGGCGGCGCCTTCGGCTTCACCGTGGCGCCTTCCTTCGTGTCACGCCCTTCCTCGAGCCGCACCAAGTATTCCACGCGCGCGATCGGATCACGCAGCACCCGGTACGCCGCATTGAGCCGCGCCGAGGCTTCCAGGATCTCGGCCTGCCGCTCCGGCGGCGCGGCCTGGTGGAAGTCCGGGTGGCTGCGCCGCGACAGCTCGTAGAACGCGCGCTGGAGCTCGGCGGCGTCGATGCCCAACCTCCGCGGCAGCCCGAACACCTCGAAGTGATCCATGCGCTTCACTCTCCACCCTCAGAAATGGCAACGGGCCCTTCGTCGGGCCCGTTCCGTGGGGGTCGCGGACCCGGCTACGCCGAGAACGACGTGCCGCATCCACAGCTCGACTTCGCATTGGGGTTGACGAACGTGAAGCCACCCGTCAGCCCCTGCTGGACATAGTCGAGCGTCGTGCCGTTCAGGTACAGGTAGCTCTTCTTGTCGACAACGACCTTGATACCGTCGATCTCGAACTGCTTGTCGTGCGGCCCGATCTCGCTGTCGAACTCCAGGGCATACGACATCCCCGAGCATCCGCCGCCCTTCACGCCCATGCGCAGGAAGACGGTGTCGGGCAGGTTCTGAGCCTGCTTGAGCTCCTTCACCTGCTTCGCCGCGGCTTCCGAAAGTCCCAGCGCCATACGTGTCTTCCTCCGATCGCTACGCCGGCGTCTTCCCGGCGTCCGTGCCCGCGTGCTTCTCGCGATAGTCGGCCAGGGCGGCCTTGATGGCGTCCTCGGCCAGCACCGAGCAATGGATCTTCACGGGCGGCAGCTTCAGCTCGTTCACGATGTCCGTGTTCTTGATCTTCGACGCCTCGTCGACCGTCTTGCCCTTGAGCCACTCGGTCGCCAGGCTCGACGACGCGATCGCGCTGCCGCACCCGAAGGTCTTGAACTTCGCGTCCTCGATCACGCCGGTGTCGAGGTTGACCTTGATCTGGAGCTTCATCACGTCGCCGCACTCCGGCGCCCCGACGAGTCCCGTCCCCAACCCCGGCGTGTCCTTGGCGAAGGATCCGACGTTGCGCGGGTTGTTGTAGTGATCGACAACTTTCTCGCTATAGGCCATGGCCCGCCCCCCTTACTCGGCCTTCCAGTGGATGGACTTCAAATCCACACCCTCTTTCGCCAGCTCGTAGAGCGGCGACATCTCCCGCAGCCGCTTGATCACCTCGATCGTCCGCGCGCCGACGTGCTCGATTTCCTCCTCGGTGGTGAACCGGTGCAGGCTGAACCGGATCGAGGAGTGCGCGAGCTCGGCGCTCGCCCCGAGCGCGCCGATGACGTAGGACGGCTCCAGCGTCGACGACGTGCAGGCCGAGCCCGACGAGAGCGCGCTCTCCTTGTTGAGCCCCATCAGCACCGATTCGCCCTCGACATACGCGAACGAGATGTTCAGGTTGTGCGGCAGCCGCCGCTCCGGGTGTCCGTTCAGGTACGCCTCGTCGACCTTCGAGAGGATCATGTCCTGAAGCCGGTCGCGGAGCTTGGCGAGCCGCGCACCCTCCTCGCCCATGACCTCGCCGCAGATCTCGGCCGCGCGCCCGAACCCGACGATGAGCGGCACCGGCAGGGTTCCCGAGCGCATCCCCCGCTCGTGGCCGCCGCCGTCGATCTGCGGCGCGATGCGCACCCGCGGCGCCCTGCGCCGGACGTAGAGCGCGCCGACACCCTTCGGGCCGTAGATCAGATGGGCCGTGCACGACAGGAGATCGATCCCCGCCGTCTCCACGTTCACCGGAATCTTGCCGACGGCCTGCGTGGCATCGGAGTGGAAGATGATGCCCTTTTCCTTGGCCAGGCGGCCGATCGCCGCCACATCCTGGATCGTGCCGATCTCGTTGTTCGCGTACATCACCGAGATGAGGATCGTCTTGTCGGTGATCGCCTGGCGGATCGCCTCCACGTCGACCAGCCCGTCCGGCCGCACCGGAACGTACGTCACCTGGTAGCCCTGCCGCTCCAGGCGCTTGCACACGTCCAGGCTCGCCCGCTGCTCGATGGCGGTCGTGACGATGTGGTTGCCCTTCTCCCGGTACATCTCGGCAACACCTTTGATGGCGAGATTGATCGACTCGGTTCCGCCGGACGTGAAGATGACCTCCTTCGGGTCCCGGGCGCCGACCAGCCGCGCGATCTGCTCGCGCGCGCGATCGACCGCGCCCTCGGCCTCCCAGCCGAACGAGTGATTCCGGCTCGCCGGATGGCCGAACTTCTCCGTGAAGTAGGGAATCATCGCGTCCACGACCCGCGGGTCAACGGGTGTGGTCGACTGCGAATCCATGAAGATGGGGAACTTCAGCGCCATCTGGCTCTCTCCGTCTCTCGCTCTCGGTAGCCCGCCATCACCGTATCGCCAGTGGTTCGGGGGCGTTCTGATCGCTCAGCTCGGCCAGGCTCATGGTGTCGAGCAGATGGCTGATCGCCGTCTGCAGCTTCTGCACCGGCCGCTTCAGATTGCAGCGCAGCTCCTGCGGACATCCTCCGTGGTCGAGGCAGCTCACGATGTTGATCGGTCCCTCGAGCGCGCGGACAACCTCCCCGACCGAGATATCGCCGGGACGGCGCGTCAGGACGTACCCGCCCTTGGGCCCGTTCTGGCTGACGATCAGCCGGCGCTTGGCGAGCTTTTGTAGGATCTTCGCGAGCAGCTCGGGGGGAATGCCGAACTCCTCCGCGATCCGCTTCGTGCTGACGGCGCCGAGCCCGTCGTTGCGGGCGATGTAGTGAATCGCCATCAGCCCGTAATCGGCACGCTTCGTAAACCGGAGCATCGTCAGTGTCCCTTCGGCTCCAGGCCTATCGGCCCCTCGCCCCACTCCCCTTATACCCGACTCTTTCTATCGCCGACTATTTCAGTCGCATTCTCACACCGGTCCTAGCCGGCGTCAACCGGAATGCGTGTGGCGACAGAGACATCTGTTGCTCGTCCGGGTACTGGCCAGAACAGGCCGGAGGTTGGGGTGCCTGGCTCGCCCTGTGAGCCTTCCGGACGATCCAGGGTCATCGCCAGATAATAATAGTGAATCGTTTCAGCTATATATTGGAGCTTGCCACAGACATCAGCCGAGGTCGCATCCGAACCGGCAGGTCGGCAGGCTTAGCCCCCAGGCCAGGCGCCGCGGAGCTCGGCGGCCGAGACCTCCGGCCGGGTCTCGTTGACGAAGATACCGCCAACCCGGTTCGCGTGCTCCGGCTCGGGCACGATCTCGATGTGCCAGTGGTAGTCGTCGCGGATAGTGGCCCAGTCCCCCTGGAGGATGCGCGATCGGAGGTTCGGCGCGGTGTGGAGGGCCATCTCGTAGCCGGGGTCGCCGAACATGCGCCTCAGCACCCCGAAGTATTCGGACAGGAGGCGCGCCAGGTCCCCGGCCGTCTCGGCGCGCAGAGCCTCCTCGAACGAGCAGCCGTGCTGGCGCGGCACGATCCATGTCTCGAGCGGCACGCGCGGCGCGTAGGGGACCACCGCGGCGAAGGCGGGCGTGAGCCGCACCACGCGCTCCTCGGCGCCGATCTCCTGACGCAGGATGTCGCAGTAGAGGCAGCGCCGCTTGTACTGGTAGTACTCGCGCGCCTCGCGCAGCTCTCGGCGCGTCTCGTCGAAGACAATGGGAATCGCCGTCACGCGCGAGTACGGGTGATGGCTCGCCACCCCGGGCTTCTTGTGGTGGCGCGACACGAGGATGTCGCGAATCTGCCCGTCACGCTTCAGGTCGAGGAGCCGGTCGCGGTACATCCACAGCACGGCCTCGATGGCGCCGGGCTCCATCGTCGCCAGCGTGTCGTCATGCCGCGGCGACTCGACCACCAGCTCGCTGGCCCCGCGCGGATTGATCATGTCGAACATGCCGACGCCCTCGCGAACCAGCTCCCACTCGATCCGAAAATACGCGTCCGGCTCCGGCACGACGCGGACGCTCCACCCCGGGCCGTTTGGAGTCGAGCCCTCCGGGCGATAGGCCGCGATTTCCGGTCCGGTCAGGTGTTCGGCGCCCGGACAGTACGGACAGTCCGTCTGACGAGACGGCTTGGCCTTGGGACGAATGAGGATCCAATGGCCGCGTGTAGGGTCCTTCCTCAGCTCGTCCAAGCAATCTCCTGGGGCGTCGGTAGCATCGAAGTCATGATACTCGTCGCGGCGACACTGCCCGGCATACATTCACGGCGGAAGCGGCGCTCACGAGGCGCCGACTTCCGCGACGCGCGGCCCGCGGCGGCGGGGGCTAGTCCTTGATCTGTGACTTGAGCTTCTTCAAGTGCTGGCGCGCGACGTCGACCCAGTCCTTCTCGGTGGCCAGCGGCGACGCGAGCTCGATGTAGCGCTCCCACTGAGCCATTGCCGCTCGGGGATCGACCTTCTCGTAGACGAGCGCGAGATTGTACATGGCGCCGGTGTGCTTGCCGTCGAGCTCGATCACTCGCCGGTACTCCTCGATCGCCTCCTTGTAGAGGCCCTTTTCTTCGTACACCTCGCCCAGTCCCATGCGCGCGTCCACGGAATGGGAATCGAGGTCGATGGCGCGCTTGTAGGCGGTCACCGACTCGTAGTAGAGCCCCTTTTCGCTGTAGTAAATCTTCCCGAGGCTCATGTGCACCTTGGGATTGACGGGATTGTAGACGAGCGCCTTCTGGTACGCCGCGATAGCGCCGTCGGTATCGCTCTTCGCCGCCTTCGCGTCGCCGAGCCCGACGTACGCGTCGGCGAAGAACGGGCGCAGCTCGATCGCCTTGCTGTACGCCTCGATGGCCTGGTCGAAGAGCCGGCGCGGCTGAGACAGGAACAGGTCGCCGAGAGCCTTGTAGGGCTCCGGGTAGGACGCGTCGGCCTGGGTCGAGGCGCGGAATTGCGCCGCCGCCTTCCACCGGTTGCCGAGCGCCGAGTGGACAACGCCCAGCGTGTAGTGAGCGACGACGAAGCTCGGATCGGCCTCGATCGCGCGCGACAGCAGATCGACCGCCGCCTCATTACTTTCCTGATCGCCCCGCATCGCCGCGATCTGGCCGCGGGCGAACAGCTCGAACGCCCTCGGCACTCGCGTCGGACGCGCCGCCTTCTCGATCCGAGCAGCCTCGGTCTCCGTGAGGGTGACGTTGAGCGTCCGGGCGTATGTGACCGGTAGCGCGGCGAGCCGTCCGAAGAGCTCACCCTCCGGCGTTGTCACCGGCTCCAGGTTCACGACCGCGTCGGCACCGCCTGCCTTGACCTCCAGGAGCCGCGGCAGGACGGCGAGGTTACCCGCGCGACGCTCGATCCGCCCGAACAGGACCGCGTCGGCGCGCACGGCGCGCGCCGCCTGGGCGGCCGCCGCCTCGGTCCAGGCCTCCGGCTGTCCGGCCGTGCGCAGACGCACGCGCTCGATCTGGACGAACGCCGGGTGCTGGGTCAGCCCGAGCCCGAGAATCTGGCTGACGCCCTCACCCAACCACTGTTCTTCACGCTCGAGTGGGGTTCCGTCGAACGGTACGATCAGCACGATGCGGAGCTTGGAATCGGCGTGAGCCGCCCCCTGACACAGCGCGAGCAGCAGCCCCCCGCAGGCGATGAGCATGCGCGACCACGAGTCGAGCCGACGCATCACGAGCCCTCCTTCCGTCGGAAACCCCGACGGACGAGCATCGCCACCCGCGCGAGCGCGCCTGGGCCGGCGCGCCGCAGGGCGATATCCGGAACCAGCAGCACCGCGACCAGGCCGACGAGCCACGGCCACACGTCCACCGCGATGCGAGACTGCCGCCGCGACTTCAAGAAGGCGTCCGGCGGCTTCTCGAGTGGCCCCCCGCCCGTGAGCTCGGCCAGCTCCCGCAGCAGGGGCTCGTCCACGCCGAGGTCGCGGAGCTCCTGAGCATACGGTACCACCAGTCCGGCGAGCTGGGAGCCGACCACGCGCTCGTTCCGGCGCTGGGACATTCCGACCAGGTAGACCCCCTCCTGGCCGGCCGGGAACCGGCCGCGATAGCGCCCGGGCCCGACCTGCTCGAGATCGATCACCGTCCGCTCGCGGTTGGGCGCGACCACGCCGACCTGCGAGTCGAGGAAGTTGATGAACTCGCCCTTCGGATCGACCGCGTCGACCACGATCTCGCCCATGTTCTCCCGTCGCTCGACGATCGCGACGGTGTCGCTGCGCGACCCGCTTCTGAGCGTCCAGCGGATCAGCTGAGACCAGAACCGGTTGAAGTCTCTCCACCGGAGCCACAGCACGCCCCACTTGGCCTTGGCGTCGGACGTGAACGCGACCGAGCGGCCGAGCCCGTAGCGCCACGTCGCCAGGACCGGGTCTTCCTGGTGACTCATCAGCACCAGGTCCGCCGTCGACTTCAGCGTGCTCGCGACGTAGCCGCCGAGCGGCGGCACGTTCTTCCAGTCGATCTCCTGGATCGCCTCGTGGCCGGGTGACGTGAGCTGCGGCTTGAAGGGCTGCTCGACGAGCGACGCCTTCGAGGCGAGCTGCGTCTCCAGCGTGAAGATGCGCGGGATCGTCTGCGAGTCCTCGGTGTAGTAGAAGCGGCCCTTGCCCCACTTGGCGACGTCCACCATCAGCTGGACGTCCGCATCCTTGCCGATCGCCACGGTGGACACGGTGATCTTGTCCTTCGCCATCCGACGCAGCAGCCCCTGGAAGTCGCCGCGCGTCATCTGCCCGTCGGACAGGAAGATCACGTGCTTGAGCAGGGCGGGACGCTCGAAGAGCACCTGGTACGCCTCCTTCAGCGCCGGATACCCGTCGGTGCCGCCTCCCGCTTTGATGGTCGCGATCGCGTGATGGATCGCCGCCTTGTCCTTGGCCGGCCGCACCGACGCGTCCCAGATGAACTCGGTGTCCCAGCTCATGACGCCGACCTCGTTGCGCTCGTCGAGCAGGTCGACCACGAGGTGGGAGGCTTCCTTGGCGAGGTCGAGCTTCGTCACCTTCTCGTCGGTGGACATCGCCATCGACCCGGAGCGGTCGATCGAGAGGACGACGGCGAGGCTCGGGATCTCGACCTTCTGCTTCACCTCCATGGTGACCGGCAGCGCTTCCTCGACGGGCGTGCGGTAGTAGCCGCCGAGCCCGAAGCTCTCCTCGCCGCCGATCATGACGAGCCCACCGCCGTAGTCCCGCACGTAGTCGCGGATGTACCCCATCTGCTGGCGCGTCAGCTTGAGCGAGGAGACGTTCGAGAGCACCACGCCGTCGTACTTCTGCAGGCCGGCCAGGTCCGTCGGGATCTGCGGCGGCTCCACCACCGTCACGTCGATGTTCTGCGAGCGCAGCGCGCCCGCCAGCGACTGCGCGTGACTCCGCTCCTTGTCGGCCAGGAGCACCTGGGGCCGACCGCGAACGACCACGGCGCCGACGGCCCGGTTGTTCTCCTCGATCGTGTCGCCGTCCACTTCCATCGCCGCCTGGTAGACGTGGATGCCACTGGCGTCGAGCGACTGGCGATAGCTGAAGACGTTCTTGCCGGCGGTCAGGCGCACGACCTGCGAGCCGAGAAACTCGCCGTTGCGGAACAGGGAGAGCCGTCCCTCGGTATCCCGGTGGCTCCACACCACGACCTTGGCCTGGAAGGGCTCGCCGAACTTCACCTCGTGCGGCAGCACCATGGCCTCGGCGACGACCTCTTGCGTGAAGGTCAGCGGCGCCGGCACGTAGTAGATGTCCGCGCCCGCGTCCTTGGCGGCCTGCGCTCCGGCCAGGGCGTTGCCCGAATTCTGGCGCCCGTCGGTCAGCATGACGATCCGGTTGGCCTGGCCCGGCGGCAGCATGGCGAGCGAGAGCTGGAGCGCCTGGAAGATGTTCGTGCCGCGGCCGTCGACCTGGGCCTTCGGCCGCTCGATGCCCGGGCGACTGGCGAGCGGCTGGTCGACAACCGCCTGCTCGCCGAACGCGATCACGCTGTTGCGGTCGCCGTTCTTCATGGCCTTGCCGGCATCGGCCACGAACCGGTAGGCCCGTTCGCGCGAGGCGACGCTGATGCTGTCCGACAGGTCGAGGAGGAACACGACGTTCATCCGATCGACCCAGCGCGGGAGCGTCGGCCGGAGCAGGGCCAGACCCAGGACGACCACCAGCGCGGCGCGCACCGCCAAGGCCCAGCGGTCACCGAGGCCGGCAGGCGCCCTCAGCCGGCCGGCGCTCTGCCGCCGCCAGTACAGCGCTCCCTCCACGAGGAGGATGAGCAGCGCCAGGATGACGAAGACGGGCCACAGCTCTCGCTGCACGGGCACCGGCGCAGCGGCGGGCCCGTGCGCGCTCGCGACCGGCAGCGGGTGCGGCGCCAGGTTCGACTCGTCGGCATCGGCCAGGTTCACGGCCACGCGGGTCTCGCCGCGCGACGTCGCAAGCGTGTAGATGCCGGTCTCATCCGTATCGGTGAAGCTCACCATCCCGCGGGTCACCCGGCCCTGGACGGTGCGGCCGCCGGGTGTCGTCACCGTGACGGTCGTCACGCCGTGGGGCGCCGGGAGGAGAATCGGCTGTCCGGTCGCGAACTGGAAACTCGCCTGGTCGAGCCCCGCCGGGTGCAGCCAGCGCAGCGTGTTCGAAAGGACCAGCGGGAACGCGATCCGCAGCGGGAAATCGGTCTTGAACAGGTCGAAGCCGACGAACAGAGCCTTGCGATCGGGCTCTTCGAGCGCGTAGATGAGCGGCCCGCCCACCGCCTCGACAACCGGCCGGCCGGCGGCCAGCGGCCGGATGCGCATCGCGTCCTCGATCGTCACCTTCGCGAACTCGACGTGACGCATGACCGGATGCGAGCGATCCCAGTCCATGACCGTCGGCCGCTCGAGCCTTCCCAGCACCTCGAGGGGAACGTCCGGCGGCACGACGTTCACGAAGACGAACCGCCCCGCGCCGGCGCGGGGCGGCGTCACCGAATCCAGCACGACGACATCGGCATCGCCCATGCCGCCCTGGTACTGATCGGGCGTGCGCACCTCGAGCGACACCTGCGGATCGGTTCGCAGAACCTTCTCGAGGAATAGGTTGCCGGCGCTGACGAGCAGGACCGCGATCTTCCTCGGCGGCGGCAGGACCGCGTACGCGACGTTGTCGACCGCGAGGTCGTCGTCGACCTTGAGCCGCGCGGTGACGGTGCCCCCGCCGTTGTGGCTGAAGGGCAGCACGACCGAGCGCCGCACGCTCGGCTCGAGCGTCACGTCCTTTTCGGCGATCGACTTGCCGTCGATCTCGAGACGGAAGCCGAACGTCTGCGGCTCGGCGGAGTAGTTCACCAGCGAGACGAACGCCTGGTAGTCGAATGCCCCGTAGTAGTTCTTGCGAATCGACATGCTGGTGATGGCGACGTTCTGGCCCCCGCGCCCGACACCGATCCACCGGACGCGGGGATCGGAGACGTCCGGGCTCTGGGGTAGCGTGTAGGCGCCGTCCGTGAAGACGTGGATCTCGGCGCGCGGCTCCGCCGCGACGAGCGCGCGCGCCGTGCGCACCGCCTCCTGAACCCGCGTCGGGAGATCACGAGGCTGTGCCGCGCGGATGGCGGCGAGCGCCCGTTCGCGATCGCGGGCCAGCGCCGCCGTCACCTTCGGCTGCACTCCCGCCTCGATCACCATGACCTCGGCGCCCTCGCCGAGGCCGCGCACGAGCGACGCGGCTCCGGCGCGCGCCACCTCGAAGCGCGAGGGGGAGACGTCGCGCGCCTTCATCGACGCCGAGGTGTCCAGGACGACGACGACCTTGCGGGCGCCCTGCCCCATGACCGTGGCAACGGGCCGGGCCAGCGCGAGCGCCAGCGCCAGGAGCGCGAGGAGCTGCAGGAGCATCAGCGGATCGCGATGGAGACGCTGGAAGAAGGTGGACGCCTCGCGGTCGCGCACCGCGGTGTGCCACAGGAGCAGGCTCGACACCGTCCGCTCGCGCCGGCGCACCTTGAGGAAGTAGAGCAGGACCAGCGGGACCGATAACGCGAAGAAAGCCAGCGCGAAGGGCGTCAGGAAGCTCATGCGACCACGCGGCCCCGGAGCTGGGCGAGTACGAACTCCTCGATCGGCGCGTCGGAGGCGATCCGGTGGTAGCCGATCTCCTTGGTCCGACAGAACGTCTCGGCCCGATCCAGGAACTGCCGGAGCCGCTCCCGATAGGCCCGGACCGCATCGCCGTCCATGGAGAGCTCCCGCATCTCGCCCGTCTCACTGTCGACGAGACGCAGGTCGCCCGCCAGCTCCGGATTCATCTCCTCCGGCGACAGCACGTGCACGAGATGCACGTCGAATCGGCGCTCGAGGAGGGCGCGCACCCCGCTCTCGTAGCCCGCGGGGTCGAGCAGGTCCGAGAGGATGACGGCGAGGCCACTCTGCCGGGAGCGCGCCGCGTAGTTCGCCAGCCCCTCGTTCAGACTCGTGCCGCCGCTCGGCTCCACCCGGTCCAGGAAGTCCAGGAGGTTCGGGACCTGGTTGCGCCCGCGGGTCGGCGGCCAGCCCTCGGCCACTCGATCGCGGAGCGCGCCCACGCCGACTCGCTCGAGGTTCACGAGCCCCACGAAGCCGAGCGCGGCGGCGATGCGCCTCGCGGAATCGAGCTTGGTGGGCGAGCCGAAATTCATGGACGCGGAGGCGTCGACGATCAGATGCAGGCACAGATCCTCCTCGTCGACGAAGAGCTTGACGTGCAGCCGATCGAGGCGCCCGTAGATGTTCCAATCGACGTAGCGGAGGTCGTCGCCGACGCCGTACGCGCGATAGTCGCAGAACTCGACGCTGTGCCCCCGGCGCAGGCTCCGCCGCTCGCCCTTCACGCGCCCGCGAAAGATGCGGCGCGAGAGCAGCGAGAGGCGCTCGAGCTGTGCCAGAAACTCCGACGTGAAGAACGCTTGGCGCGTCGCCGGCATGCGTCTCTCTGCCTTATCGCTCGTCGAGCGCCTGGAAATAACTCCTGATCTGATCGTGGAAGTCGCGCGGGACCTGCTCGCGCGTGATCGCGTCCTCCATCGCCTTGCGGTACTGGCCGATGACCCCCAGGTACTGGAGCCGCGAGGCCATGCTGCCGCCGCGTCCGGTCAGGTTGGTGTCGTAGCCGTCCTTGCGGCCGCGCCGCGACTCGCCTTCGACGCCGACGTCGTAGGGATTGGCCCGCAGACGCTGGGTCGCCTCGCCCTTCGGCGTGCCGCTCCGGCCTCGGCCGGGCATGAGCCCCTCGCCCTCGCCGAAGTCCTGGTCCTCCGGACCCGCGCCGTCGCCCCGGGCGCGGTCGCGCCCCCGGCCGCTACGATCGCTCTCGCGTCCCCCGCGCAGGCCCTTGCCCGAGCGCTGCGCTTCGTCCATCGCCCGCATCTTGTCCAGGGCCTTCTGCATGGCGTCGAGGGCGCGGTCGGGCTGGCCCCCCTCGAGCGCCTCCATGCCCTCCATCGCGTCGCCGCTCCAGTTGGCGCCGCCCTTGCGACCCAGCCGCTCCATCTCCTCGAGAAGCTCGCGGAGCTTCTGTGGCGAGATCTGATCCGGCCGGAGGCCGCCGGTGAGCGCCTTCGATTTGCGATACACCATCTTGTACTGGTTGTTCGTGAAATCGGACTGAAGGTCGGGCAAGCGGTCGACCTGCTCGAGCATCCGCAGCCGCTCGTCGCCCTTCTTCATGAAGCTGTTGAAGTCAGGCCGCTGGCTCGCCAGCGAGGTGTCCTTGAAGATCGCCGAGAGATCGCCGGTCGTGCTGGCGCCGCTGCCGCCCGCGCGCTGGGCGAAGTCGCGCTCCTCGAAGGACGAGCGCTTGGTCTGATCCTTCGTGAGCGGCCGCGACGTCTCCTCGAGCATCGACGAGCTCGCGCGCTCCTCGCGCTCCTCCTCGCCCGACGGCAGGAAGTCGGGCAGCCGTCCGGACGGGAGCGGGATCGGCGGCGCGACGGCGAGGAGCAGGCACGCCAGGACGGGGGCCGCGAGGAGCCGCCCCTCGCGCGGCACGACGCGACGCACCACCCGCTTGATCTCGAGCGCCTCGACGCGCGCGATGGTGTCCGCCACGAGGGAATCGACGAGCCGCGTCCGGTCCGGGCGCTCGGCCCACTCGAGCGTCGTGGCGACGCGATCGTCGAGACCAAATGCGCGGTCCGCGACGCGCGCCACATCCGCCAGCGCGACGCGACGAGCCAGTCCATACGCGATGCCCGCGCCGGCGCCCACGATCACGAGCGCAACGGCGATCCAGGGCGCCGCGCTCCCTATCCCGTGCTTCGACAGCAGAACCGCCACGCCCCCGACGGCGCCCCAGAAGGCCCCGCGCACGCCGTAGTACTCCGCCCGGCGACGACGGACCTCCCCGCGAATGCGCCGGAGGAGCCCGTCGATCCTTGGGGACTCAGTCATGAAATCCTCCCGCGCTCAGCGTAGAAAGGGTTCCCGGCTCTGAGCGGTCGCCGCTTCGGTGTTTTCCATGATCCGCGCGACGAGATTGTCGGTGTCGATGCCCTCGGCCTCGCCCTCGAAATTCAGGATGATCCGATGGCGGAGCGCCGGGGTCGCCATCGCCTTGATGTCCTCGACGCTCACGTTGTAGCGCCCCTCCGCGAGCGCCCGCACCTTGGCGCCGAGGACCAGCGCCTGGGCGCCCCGCGGGCTGGCGCCGTAGCGCACGAAGCGCCGCGCGACCTCGGGTGCCTTCTCCCACTGCGGATGCGTCGCCATGACGATGGACGAAGCGAAATCGCGCACGTGCGAGGCGATCGGCACCTCGCGAATCAGCTCGCGGAAGGACATCACCGCCGGTCCGTTCACGACCCGGCTGACCGCGGCCGGACGCGACTGGGTGGTCCGGTCGATGATCGCGTTCAGCTCCTCGATCGCCGGATAGCGGACCCGGAGCTTGAACAGGAAGCGATCGAGCTGCGCCTCGGGCAACGGGTACGTGCCCTCCATCTCGATCGGGTTCTGGGTGGCGAGCACGAAGAACGGCGCGGGCAGCGGGCGCGAGGCGCCGCCGACCGTGACCGCCCCCTCCTGCATCCCCTCGAGCAATGCCGACTGCGTCTTCGGCGTCGCCCGGTTGATCTCGTCGGCGAGCAGGATATGGGCGAAGATCGGCCCGTGCTGGAACTGGAAGTGCTTCCGGCCGTCGGCATCCTCGACGATGATGTTGGTGCCGATGATGTCCGCCGGCATCAGGTCGGGCGTGAACTGGATGCGGGAGAACGACAGCTCCAGACTCTCGGAGAGCGTCTTGATGAGCAGCGTCTTGCCGAGCCCGGGGACGCCCTCGAGAAGCACGTGACCGCCGGCAAACATCCCGATGAGAACGTGCGTGATGACTTCGCGGTGGCCGACGATGACCTTCTCGACCTCCGCGCGCAGCGCCTCGAAGGCGGCGACGAACGCTTCAACTCGAGCGTCACGATTCATCGAGCTCTCCTCTCGCGTATCGTTCCGACCGACTCGCCTCGCGATTTCTTGCTGTCATTATAGAGAGCCGTCAAGCACTCGGGAGCACCGCGTTGAGAATGACGTTTGACTTCATACTACTCGATCGCCTGAGCAAGTTAGCTGCCAAATGGATGAATAGACAGAGTGCGGGCCCTTCGAGGCTGCCCAATCGCTGGGCGAGCCGGGGTTTGTTACACCAGCGCTCCGATCAGCCCGCGATAAACCTCCCGGTAGCCTTCGACCTCGCGGTGGGGCGGATACTGCCGCACGACGAGCTCTCGACCAGCTCGGCCCAGGCGACCTCGAAGCTCCGGATCGCGGACGAGCGCGGCTGCGCCACGCTCGAACTCGGCCTCGTCGCGGAAGAGCAGCCCCGTCTGGCCGTGCTCGATGAGCGAACGGTTCCCCGCGATGTCCGAAGCGAGGACGGCGCGGCCGAGCCAGAGCGCCTCGAGCACCGAGTTGGCCATGCCGCCCTCCGAAATCGAGCAGTTCACGACCACATCCGCCTGGGACAGGAGCGAGCTCATCTGGGCGTGCGGGACCGCGCCGATGTGGCGCGCCCACGGGATCGCCGCCAGGGCGCGCTGCAGCCCATCGGCCACACCGGGGTTGAGCGCCGGACCAGCGTAGAGCAGCTGGATTTCCGGAAGCGCCCTCACCAGCCGACCGAGCGGCGCGAGGGGAAACTCCGGGTTCTTGACCCCGCGAATGCCGGCGGGGAGCACGAACAGGACCCGTCCCGAAGGCAGCGGCCAGCGCGCGGCGAGATCGAACGTCTCGCTCAGGGGAAGGTCGACGGACTGGGGGACGACCGCCAGACGCTCCCGAAGTCCCGGCAGCGCTGACGCGATCCTGTCGGCAATCGACGAGTGGAAGACGGTCACTCGACCCGCTCCTTCGAGCGCTCTTCGAACCACGTCGGCGCGGTCCGGATCGTCGAGGTCATGATTCGCGTCGGTGCCCGTGCAGGTGACCACGAGCGGCACACCGCTCCGGAGCGCCAGGCGTACGGCGAGCGGCCCCGTGCGGTAGGCGTGGAACGCGTGAATCAGCGCCGGAGCATACGCCTCGATCTCTGCCTCGATCGAGGCCTCCTCGGCCGCGGAGAGGTCCCACACGGAGAGGTCGACCCCGCTCCCCCTGAGCGCCTGAGCAACGCGAGAGACCGTCACGGCGTTGCCGCGCAGGGATGGCGGGCCGAACGGGGTGAGGATCGCCACGCGGGCCGGCATCGGCCGGAGCATACCGGCGCCGACGCGGCGCGTAAAGCGCGGGGCGAGTGGCAACCCTGAATCTCTCGCACGCGCTCGAGCGTCCACATATAATGTAGGCCGATGTCCAAACCTGAAACACCTGGCCCCTCGACAATCGAGTGTCGGCAGATAGCCGACCTCCTCAGTGACTATCTCGACGGAAGCCTCCCCAAGCACACGCGCGAATTGCTGGAGTGGCACATCGAGGGGTGCGGCCCGTGCGTGGCGTTCCTCAATACCTACCGCGGCGCCATCAACGCCGCGACCAAGCTGAAGGAAGTGGAGATTCCCGCCGAGCTGAAGCAGCGTCTGCTGGCCGTTCTCAGGAATCCGCGGGCGTCACGGCCACCGCGCGCCTAGCGCAAGAGCGCCTGGATCGCCTCCACGGACTCCGGGCTCGCCCAGTCCATCTCGCCGATCACCGTGTACCGGGCGCGGCCATCCGCGTCGACCAGGAAGCTCGACGGTAGCACCCGCACTCGCCACGCCCGCGACGCGTCCTGATTCGGGTCGAGCAGGACGGACAGCGCGAGCGCCTCGCGGCTGACGAAGTCGCGGACCCGTACCCGCGTCTCTCCGTGATTCACGAGGAGCACCGTGAACGGCTTTCCGGCGAGGCGCTCCTGCAGCCGCCGCATCGACGCCATCTCCGCGCGGCAAGGCTCGCACCACGTCGCCCAGAAGTTCACGAGTACGATCGAGCCCCGGTAGTCGGCGAGCGCATGGGGCCGCCCCGAAAGATCGCTGAGCGTCAGAGCCGGGGTCTCGGAACCGCTCCAGGGCACGAACCGCGTCGTGTCGGCTCGCGCGGCGCCCCTCGGGGGCGCTGCCCCAGCGAACGCACATCCGAGCAGGAGAGCCGCGAGCGCGGCGGGTACCGCGACCTTCACGGCGCCCGCCGCGAGCTCACGCTTTGATCTCGCGCGTGGTGATCGTGTACTTGAAGGTGTCGGGGTCGAGGCTGTCCCGTCGTCCCTGCGCCGTCTCCGACTGCGGGTACATGAAGAACCCGAGCTTCCCGCCCTGGGTCGCGTTCGGCAGCGCCACGTCGTGGGCCGTGTTGAAGGCGAGCCAGTTGCCCTCCCATCCGCCGAACAGCTTCGGGCGCACCGCCTCCACCAGCGGATGGTCGACCTTCAGCCACTCGCTCGTCTCCTCGCGGGCCACCTTGGTAACGTCGGCCGGGTCCATCGCCACCCAGCCGTAGTCCGTCAGGAAGACCTCGGCGCGACAGTGCTGGGCCTTGCTGACGTTGGCGCTGCCCGCGCCGAGCGCCTTGTAGCCGAACGCCGACGGGGCTACCCGGATGCCGTAGATATCGCGAGCCGGCACGCCGACGGATCGCACGAGGCCCACGAACAGCGCGTTGATGTCGCCACACTTGCCGCCGAGGCTCCGCGTCTCGAGCATGGTCTTGATGTCGCCGACTCCGCAGCCCCGCACCTTCGGCTCGCGGTAGGTATTGGCGAGAACCCAGTCGTAGACCGCCTTCACCTTCTCGACGTCGGTGGTCTTGCCCCGGGTGATCTCGAGCGCCGTCTCGCGGACAATCCCATCGGTGGGCATGAGCTCGGTGGCCTTCGTCCACGTGCGCAGGAGGGCGGGATCCTCCTGGGTCGCGATCTTCTTGGACCAGTCGAGGGCGCGATCTTGCGTCTGAACACGACTCGTCAGCTCCACCACCGGGGCGCTCTCCCCGGGCGCGAATTCCGCGTAGAGGATGCCGGCGCCGTAGGAGCCGTCGGTGAGCGGCTTCATCACCTTCGCGTTGCCCGACCACTGATCGCCGAGCGGCTTCTGATACTCCGCTTTGACCGACGGCATCGGCAGCCAAGCCCGCATCACGCCGGCCGGCTCGAGGACCTCGACTCGCGTCGTGATCTCGAACGTGCGCCACGTGCCCGGGCGCGGGGCGAACTCCTTCTGCTGGGCGCGGGCCAGCGATGCCAGCCCCGGCGCCTGCGCGAGCGCCGGTACTGCGATCGCGGCCTTCAAGAAGGTGCGTCGGTCCATGGATCCTCCCCTGCGGTCTCCCATCGTTGGACGGCGACCGAGCGTATCGGGATTCTTCGGGAAGGCAAATAGATAGATCCGATGCGAGGCGGGTACACTATGGAGCGCGCCGATGGCGGCGCTGAACGAGAGCCGGCGATCAGGCTCGAACGCGAATCACGGGCTCGGCCAGCACCGAGCCGATCTCCCAGCACTCCTCGCCCTGCCGTCGAAACGCGTCGAGGACGGTCCCCGCCCGGTCCGGCGCGACGGAGAACAGCAGCCCACCCGACGTCTCGGATTCCGTCAGGAGCGAGGCGAGGTATCCCGGAACGGACGGGTCGATCGACAGGTCCGCGCCGAAGATCGAGTCGACATGACGCCGGTTACGCTTCATTCCGCCGCTGAACTGCCCGGCCTCGGCGAGCTCGCGGGTTCCCGGAAGAATCGGAAGCCTCGACGCGTCGAGCGCCAGGCCGGCGTGCGATGCCCTTACCATCTCACCGGCATGGCCCAGGAAACCGAATCCGGTGATGTCGGTGGCGCCCTTTGCTCCGCTCTCGCGCGCGACGCGAGCGGCGACGCGGTTGAGCCGCAGCATGCTCGCCACGGCACCCGCAAGCACCGCCGAAGGGGCGACGCCGTTCTTGGCCGCGGTCGTGATGACGCCCGTGCCGAGCGGCTTGGACAGGAACACCCGGTCGCCGGGTCGCAGGCCGCCCTTGATGAGAATCCGATCCGGGTGGACGCGGCCCGTCACGCAGAGGCCGTACTTCGGCTCGGCGTCGACGACGGTGTGCCCGCCGGCGATGACGCCGCCGGCCTCGGCGACCTTGTCGCGCGCGCCCCGGAATACCTCCGAGACGATCGTCTTCGCCATCTCGCGCGGGAATCCCGCGACGGCCAGCGCGAACATCACCTCGCCGCCCATGGCGTAGACGTCCGACATCGCGTTCACGGCGGCGACGGCGCCCCACGTCCACGGGTCGTCGACGACCGGCGGGAAGAAATCCACGGTCTCGACGATCGCCAGATCGGGGGCGAGACGGTAGACCGCGGCGTCGTCAGCCGCGCCCAGACCGACGAGCAGGTCAGCGGGCGGCGTCCCGGCGGGCTTGAGCACCGCCAGCACCTCCTGGAGATCTCCAGGAGCCATCTTGGACGCTCAGCCGGCGCAGGCGGCGTACGACGTCAGTCGGACTTCGGTGTGAGTGTGCTCGGTCATTGCCGCTATTGGGACGCGCGTTCCGGGAGCTGCGATTCCACGTAGTCGACGAACGCCTGGGCGAGCGGCGAGCGGCTCCGGTCGCGGTGGGTCACCAGGTAGAAGAAGCGCGAGACGCTCAGGTCCTTGAGCTTCAGGCACGCGAGGAGTCGGGCCCGGCACTCGTCCTCGACCGCCCGTCTGGAGATGATCGAGATGCCAACTCCGGAGCGTACGGCCTGCTTGATCGCCTGGGTCGAGCCCATCTCGCCGACGATCCGGAACGCGGTCAGATCGATGTTCGCCTCGCCGAGCGCGTGCTCCAGCGCCTCCCGCGAGCCGGACCCTTGCTCCCGAACGATCATGGGCTCGCGCCGGAGATCGGCGAGCGTCACGCTCTTGCGTCCGGCCCAGGCGTGATCGGCCGGCACCACGAGGACGAGCTCGTCGGGAATCAGCTCGCGTGAGACGAGCGTGCGGGCGCCCGGCCGCGCGCCGACCACCGCAACCTCCGCGCGGCCGTCCTCGATCCACGCGGTGACCTGGCGGCTGTCGCCGATCAGGAGCGAGATCGAGATGTCCGGATACTTCGCCTTGAACTGGCCGATCAGCGCTGGAAGCAGGTATTCCCCGGGGATCGTGGAGCCCCCCACGACGAGCTGGCCGCTCAGGCGTCCCTGGAACTGGTCGAGCGCCTGCCGCGCCTCGCGCGAGAGCGCCAGCATCCGCCGGGCGTAGCCCAGCATGAGCTCGCCCGCCCGCGTGGCCGTGGCTCCGCGCCCGAGCCGGTCGAGAAGCTGGACGCCCAGCTCGTCCTCGAGGGCGCGGATGTGCTCCGAGATCGTCGGCTGGGTAAGGAAGAGCGCCTCGGCGGCACGCGAAAAGCTCCCGAGCTCGGCCACCTTCGCGAAAATTTCCAGGCGCCGAAGGTCCATCAGAAGGAACCGGGAGCGGGAAGGCCTCTCAGTGGCAGGCGCAGCCGCCGCCGCAGCATCCCCCGCCCGATGACATGGGGGCGGACGACTGGACTGCGCCGACGGTCTTCAGGCCGAAGACCGACAGCTTGCGCATGACCTCTCCGCTGGCGCAGGAGGGACACGCGACCGCCGTCGCGGCCCCCGGGACGTACTTCTCGAAGTCCTGTTCGCACTGCTTGCAGCGATACTCGTAGATCGGCATGCCCTATTCGCCGCCTCGCTGCACGTAGCTCTTGACGAACTCCTCGGCATTCTCCTCGAGGATGTCGTCGATCTCGTCGAGGAGCTTGTCGATGTCTTCCTTGATCTTCTTGCCCTTCTTGGCCAGCTCAGGGCTCGGGGCGGCTCCGTCACCGCCGCCTTCAGCAGGCTTCGTCGGCCGGGTCTCTTTCTTCTTCTGTTCTGCCATCTCGCCCTCCATGGGGCAACGAGCCGGGTGGCGAAATCCGAACGAGCACTACTGGGGTCATCTTAGCATGCCCCCTCTCACAAGCGCCTGAAGTGCTTGCTGAGGGTCAGGGTCTGGCGCTGGTAGGAGGAGCCCAGGTCCGTACCATAGACACGGTCGGGGCGCGAGCGCAGCCGCTCGAACCACACCTTGAACGACGTCTGGCCGTCGTAGACCATGAACGGCACCTCGCGGGCCCTCACCTCCATGACGACCTTGGTGCCCAGGATGCTCCCGTCGCCCCAGCCGAATCCCGGATCGAAGAAGCCCGCGTAGTGCGTCCGGATCTCGCCGGCTCCGGCGTCGTACACGACCATCTCCGCCGCGAACTCGGGCGGAACGCGGATACGCTCCTTGGAGAGCAGGATGTAGAACCGGTTGGCCTCGAGGATGTACGCGTCGCGCGCCGGTCGCTTGATCGGCTCCCAGAATTCCGCCGGGTCGTAAAATCCGATCCGGCTCAGATCGACGGCCGGCGGATTCGGATGCGCGCGGTAGCCGATGATCCCATCGGTCAGCCGGCCCGAAAGGTCCACCCCCATGCAGAGCCCGTCGTTGAAGACCGTGCGCTCGGCCGCAATCGGCTGCTCGTCGTCGTCGTACAGCAACGGCGTCTCGCGATACAGGGCTTCCAGTGCCGGATCCGAGAGCGCGGTCTGCCCGCAGAGAAGCCGGAGCTGATTGAGCGAGGCGCCGATCTGCACGCGCACCGGAAACGACTGCGGCGAGACTTCCAGATAGAGCGCGCCCCGGTAGCCGCCGCGGATCTCGTCGAACCGCGGCGTGGCGTCGGTGATGACGCGCGTGAAGATGTCGAGCCGCCCGGTCGTCGACTTCGGATTCGAGCGGCCGCGGACGTCCTCGGGCAGCGCCAGCGACTCGAGAAGGGGGATGAGGTACACCGAGCCCCGCTGCAGCGTCGCGCCGGCGCCCGTCAGCGTGAGCTGATCGATGACGAGGTCGCTGTCGGCGAGGCCTCGATCGCCCAGACGGCCCTGTACCGTCTCGCGAAACGGCAGGAAGCTCGCCCGCAGCTGATACGCCTGCGGGCCAAGACGGAGGTCGAGGCTCGCCGGCTGGAATTGCCGGTCGTCGATGCCGTCCGCCGCCGCGATCCAGCCGTCGCGAACCGCCGCGCGTAGCTCGCGATCCGAGAGAACGCCCTCAGGCATGCTCGATCCAGTTAGCACTGCGTGCGCGCCCCGTCAAGGCACGCGCCGACTGGCCAGCCAGAAGCACGCGGACCCCAGGACGCAGAAGGCGACCGAGGCGAGGAACACGACGCGATACGAGCCCAGGACGTCGTGGACGACGCCGCCAAACCACGGACCGATGGCGCCACCCAGGCCGTTGCCGAGGCTCATCGCGCCGTAGATCACGCCGAAGCGGCGCCCGCCGAAGAGGTCGGAGGCCATCGCGGTGATGATAGGCCCTCGCGCGCCGAAGCCCAGGCCGAAGAGCAGGGCGTAGGCGACCAGCCATCCCGCGCGCCCGTCGCTCTCGAGGGCGAGCAGGGCCAGGACGCCGCCCGCGGTGCATGCATACGAGGTCGTGGCGGCCAGCGCGCCGCCGAACCGGTCTGCCGCAAACCCGAAGCTCACGCGGCCGACGATCGACAGGAGTCCCATCACGCCGAAGATCGACGCGGCCAGGAGCGGCTGAAATCCCCGGTCGATCGCGAACGCGACCTGGTGAGTGGTGACGGGAAACACGGCCAGCGGCGTGCAGAGGTAGGCGAACCAGAGGGCCCAGAACGCCCGTGTTCTGAGCGCGTGCCGAAGCGTCGAGTCGGCGGCCCTTTCCCTTGGTCGCGTCGGCTCATCGGCCCGCACCTGTGGGTCGCGCGCGCCAACCCATGCGATCGGGGCGAGAACGCAGAACGCGCCCAGGCCCAGAATGGCGCTCGCGACGCGCCAGCCCATCGACGCGATCAGCCACTGCGCCAGCGGGCCCGTCACGAACACGCCGAATCCCATGCCCGAGAACGCGATGCCGACCGCGCGCCCGCGCCGCGCGGCGAACCAGCGCGCGAGAAGCACGCCCATGGGAACCGGGCCGAGACCGACGAGGCCGACGGCGCCGAGCAGACCCGTGTAGAGGTAGAGCTCCCACGCCGAGCTGATCGTCGCGGTCAGGATCGACGCGGCGGAAAGGAGCACCGCTCCGGTGAGGATGATTCGACGCGGTCCGAACCGGTCGACCAGAATCCCGGCGACCGGTGCCAGGAGGCCCTGGAGCACCGTCGACAGTGACAGGGCTCCCGCGGTAAGGCCGCGTGACCAGCGGAACTCCTCGACCAGCGGGACGAGAAAGACCGAAAACGTGAAGTAGAGGCCGTTGGCCACGGCGAGCGCCACCCATACGACGAGAACGACCGTGGCGCGGGCTGAGACGGGGATGGCTCGGCGACCTAGCGGATCTGGCTCGTCGCGCCGTCGGCGTCGACGGCGAGCGCCCGCGCACTGCCGGAGACGCCCGCCTTCCGGAGGGCCGTCTCCATCGCCCGGGCCACCGGGCCTCCATCGCCGGCGACCACCGCGAGGAGCGATGGGCCCGCGCCGCTGAGCACGCAGCCCAGGGCACCCGCCGCTCGGGCCGCGGCCGCGACCTCCGGCAGCCACGGGAAGAGCTTCAGGCGGTAGGGCTGATGCAGCCGGTCATCGAGAGCCGTCGCGAGCGGCGCGGGGCGCGCCGTCTGCAGGCTCGCCAGCAGCAGCGCGACGCGCTGAACGTTGAAGACGGCATCGACCCGCGGCACCGACTGCGGCAGCAGGGCGCGCGCCTCGGCCGTCGAGCTCGTGACCTCGGGCACCAGCACCACCCACACGAGGCTCGGCGGCACGGGCAAGGCGACGGCGATGACACCCTCCGACGTGACGCACGAGACGGTGAGCCCGCCGAAGATCGCCGCCGCCACGTTGTCCGGGTGACCCTCCGCGCGCGCCGCGAGCGCCAGCAGCGTCTCCTTGGAGAGCGGCGCGCCCGCGAGGGCGTTGCCCGCGAGCAGGCCGCCCACCCACGCCGCGGCGCTCGAGCCGAGGCCTCGGGCGGCGGGAATGCGGTTCACACAGGTGAGCGCGCACCCCTTGAACGGACGCCCGGCGGTCTCGTACGCGAGCCGTACGCCGCGGGCGACGACGTTGTTGCCGTCCCGGGGTAGACGGTCCGCGCCCTCACCCTCGATCCGCACGGTGACCCCCTGCCCTTCCTCGGCGATGACTTCGTTGTGGAGAGCGAGCGCCAGGCCGAGAGCGTCGAAGCCCGGGCCGAGGTTCGCGGAGGTGGCGGGAACGCGGACGTGGGCGCGCACGCGGCTACAGCCGCTTGAGGAGCCAGTCCGGCGTGAGCGAAATCGCCCACGAGTTCAGAACCACGTAGTAGTTGGTGAACACGAGGACACCGACCACAACGAGAATGACGCCGGCGGCGCGCTCGACGACCGGGATGAACGGCCGATAGCGCTTGAAGAACGCGAGGAACGGACCGAGGGCCGCCGCCGACACCAGGAAGGGCAGCCCGAGCCCGGCCGAGTAGGCGACGAGCAGGCCGATCCCGCGCTGGACGGTCTCGGCGGTTCCGGCGAGCGAGAGGATGGCGCCCAGGATCGGCCCCACGCACGGCGTCCAGCCGATGGCGAACGTGATGCCCACCGCGAGTGAGCCCAGATAGCCCGCCGGCTTCTCGCGGAGCTGCCATTGCTGCGTCCGGCCGAAGAAGCCGATCCGCAGGAGCCCCACGATGTAGAGGCCGAAGATCACGATGAGCGCCCCGCCGATGCGACGGATCCACTCGCGGTAGTCGAGCAGGAACTGTCCGGCGGCGCTGAACGACGCTCCGAGCGCCACGAAGACGAGCGAGAAGCCCAGGACGAACGCCACGGCGTGGATCAGGACGCGCCGGCGGGCGGCCGACGTGAGCTCCGTCGTGAGATCGGCCACCGACATGCCGGTGATGAACGAGACGTACGAGGGAAAGAGCGGCAGCACGCACGGCGACAGGAACGAGAAGAGCCCCGCGCTGAACGCGACCGCGACCCCCAGCGACTCGCCGGTCATTGCGCGAGCATCCCTTCGACGAGCGCGTGGGCCACGCGGTTGTCCCACGCGCGCGGGCCGAGCGCCACGGCCGCCAGGTTGCCGTCACGGTCGACGAGGTAGCTCGAGGGCAGCGCGCGAACGCGGTAGGCGTTGGCCAGGCTCATCTTCGAGTCCAGCGCCACCGGGAACGTGAGCTTGTGCTGCTCGAGGAACGGCCGCACGAGCGAGGCGTCCGTGTCGACCGACACGGCGAGCAGCACGAAGCCGCGCTCCCGGTGGCCGCGATACAGACGCTCCATCGCGGGCATCTCCTCGCGACAGGGCGCGCACCACGTCGCCCAGAAATTGATCATGACCGGCTTTCCTCGCTGCTCGCTGAGCTTGAGTGGCTCCCCGCGCAGGAGCGCCACCGTGAAGTCCTCGGCCCGCGTCGAGCGCGACGGGCGGACCAGGTCGAGCTCGCGTACGGCCTCGTCGAGAATGGGCCGCGCCGCCGGCGCCCCGGCACTCTCGGCGCGCGACGCCTCCGTCGACGCGACAGCGGGCGCGTCCGGCTCCGAGCGCAGGAGAGTGAAGAGCCCGACTCCCGCGATGACCGCCGCGGCGACCACCACCGCGGTCAGCGCGAGCTCGCGTCGCACCTTCGTCCCCCGACCGTCGTGGTCGTCACGCCGAAACCATGGAAAAGTATACTCCGACATTCACTCGCCGATTCGCCGACACTTGTTCCACACTGTTATAGTAATCGCCCCGAAGTTCTACTGGCAGGACACTTAACCGCTCTGCGGTGGGAGGACGGCATGGACGAGCGCGACCTGCAGAGGCTGCTTGACGAGGTGAAGGGCGGCCGCCTGAGCCGACGACGGTTCGTTCAGACAATGGTCGGACTGGGGCTGACGGCGCCCATGGCCGCCCACATGCTGGGCTCGGCGGGCGTGGCCCAGGCCCAGACGAAATGGACGGTCAATCCGACGAAGCGGGGCGGCGGCGGCATCGTCAAGACGCTCTGGTGGCAGGCGCCCACGCTCCTGAACCCGCACTTCGCCAACGGCACCAAGGATCAGGACGCCTCGCGGATCTTCTACGAGCCGCTCGCATCGTACGATCCCGACGGCAACCTCGTGCCGATGCTCGCCGCCGAGGTCCCGAGCGCTCAGAACGGCGGCGTGGCGAAGGACGGTCTGTCCGTGACCTGGCGCCTGAAGAAGAACGTCGTGTGGCACGACGGCAAGCCCTTCACCGCCGACGACGTGGTGTTCAACTGGGAGTACGTCATGGATACGGGTACGGCCGCCGTCACGATCGGCCAGTACCGCGATATCGCCAAGATCGACAAGCTCGACAGCCACACCGTGAAGCTCACGTTCAAGTCGCCGAGCCCCTTCTGGTCGGCGTCCTTCTGCGGTCCGACGGGGATGATCATTCCCAAGCATCTCTTCCAGGCGTTCAAGGGCGACAAGTCGCGGGAGGCGCCGACCAACCTGAAGCCGGTGGGCACCGGACCCTACCGGTTCGTCGACTTCAAGCCCGGCGACATCGTCCGGGGCGAGCTCAATCCCACCTACCACGTGCCGAACCGGCCCTACTTCGACCAGATCGAGATGAAGGGCGGCGGCGACGCGCCGTCGGCCGCGCGGGCCGTGCTGCAGACCGGCGAGTTCGACTACGCCTGGAACATGCAGGTCGAGGACGAGATTCTCAGGCGGTGGGAGCAGGGCGGCCGCGGCCGCGCCGACATCGTCGCCGGCGGCAACATCGAGCACATCCAGCTCAACACCACCGATCCGTGGACCGAGGTCGACGGGGAGCGCTCGTCGATCAAGACCAAACACCCGACGCTGAGCGACCCTGCCGTGCGCCTTGCGCTGAACGTCCTGGTCGACCGGGGCTCGATCCAGGAGGAGATCTACGGGCGCACCGGCATCGCCACCGCGAACTTCGTCAACGCGCCGGCCCGCTTCGTCTCGAAGAACACCAAGTGGGAGTTCAACGTCGACAAGGCCAACCAGATCCTGGACGCCGCCGGCTGGAAGCGCGGCGCCGACGGCATCCGCGCCAAGGACGGCAGGAAGCTCAAGTTCGTCTACCAGACGTCCATCAACGCCCCGCGGCAGAAGACACAGCAGATCGTCAAGCAGGCGTGCACCAAGGCCGGCATCGACGTCGAGCTGAAGTCGATCACCGCCAACGTGTTCTTCTCGTCGGACCCGGCGAACCTCGACACCTTCCCGCACTTCAGCACCGATCTGCAGATGTTCACCACGACCATGACCCAACCCGACCCGCAGCGGTTCATGGACCAGTTCGTCAGCTGGGAGGTCGCGTCGAAGGAGAACAAGTGGGCGGGGCGGAATCCCACGCGCTGGCGGAACGAGGAGTACGACCGGGCGTGGAAGGCCGCGGAGGCCGAGATGGATCCGGTCAAGCGGGCCGCCCTGTTCATCAAGATGAACGACCTGGTCATCCAGAACGTGGTCATCATACCGGTGGTGTTCCGCCCACGCGTCGCCGCCATCTCGAACCGGATGCGCGACGTGGTGCAGAGCGGGTGGGACGGCGACTTCTGGGCGCTCGCGTACTGGTCGAAGTCGGCGTAGGGCCGAAGCCGCCGGCGGGCTGGGCTCGGCCAGCCAGCCCCGCCGGCTACCCACGACGATGTCGAAGTACCTGCTCCGCCGCACGCTGACCTCCATCCCGGTACTGGCCGGGATCAGTGCGGTTCTGTTCACGATCCTGGCCCTCGCGCCCGGCGATCCGTTCGAGGAGCTGGCGACGAACCCCAACGTGCCGGCCGAGGTTCGCATGAACCTTCGCGCGAAGTTCGGCCTCGACGATCCCCTGCCCCTACGCTACGCGCGCTGGGTGGTGTCGATGATGCGGGGCGACTGGGGCTTCTCCTTCGTCAGCCGGGTCAACGTGGACACGCTGATCTTGCAAAGGCTGCCGACGACGCTGTTCGTCCTGGGCTCGGCGCTGGTCCTCGCCATCCTGATCGCGATTCCCATCGGCACGTACTCGGCGCTGCGACCCTACTCGATCTTCGATCAGGCGGCGACGACGCTGGCGTTCATTGGCTTCTCCCTGCCGACCTTCTTCACGGGCCTCCTCTTCATCCTGCTGTTCAGCATTCACCTGGACTGGCTGCCGTTCATCTATCGGGCCGACATCAGCGCCACGGGCTGGCGCTGGTACTGGGAGCACGTCCGCCAGGCGATCATGCCGGTGGCGGTCCTCGGCCTCTTCCAGGCGGCGTCGATGACGCGCTTCATGCGCGCCGCCGTGCTCGACGTCATCCGGCTCGAATACGTGAACACGGCGCGCGCGAAGGGGCTCTCGGAAGGCGTCACCCTGGTCAAGCACGTGGTCCGGAACGCGCTGATCCCGGTGGTGACGCTCGTCGCGCTGCAGATCCCGAACATCTTCGGCGGGGCCATCGTCACCGAGCAGATCTTCCGCGTGCCGGGGATCGGCTCGCTGCTGATCGCCTCGATCCTGGCCAACGACACCCCGGTGGTCATGGCCGTGACGTTCATCTTCTCGTGCCTGGTGGTGGCCTCCAATCTCGCGGCGGACCTCCTGTACGGGTGGCTCGACCCGAGGATCTCCTACCGCTGATGGCCGCCCGGGTCGCGTCGCGTACTGTCAGGGGCGATCTGGCGGTCGCGGCCTCCGAGCCGAGCTCGTCACTCTGGCGGGAGACCGGTCGCCGCTTTCGCCGTCACCGGCTCGCGGTGATCGGCACGGTCGTCTTGCTGGCGATGGTCGTGGCGGTGCTCGCCGGGCCCCTGGTCTGGCGGCATCCCATCAACGCGATCGACTTCAAGGCGAAGCTCAAGGCCCCGTCGTGGAGTCACCCGCTCGGGACAGACGATCTCGGCCAGGACATCCTGGCGCGCATGCTCTACGGCGGCCGCATCTCGCTCGCCGTCGGGATCGCGGCGATGCTGATCGCGATCTCCATCGGAACGGCGATCGGCGCGACCTCCGGCTACGTGGGCGGCGTGCTCGACCACACGCTGATGCGCGTCACCGACATGTTCCTGTCGCTTCCCGGCCTGCCGCTCCTGCTCCTGATCGTCTACCTCTTCCGCGACGCGCTCCGGAAGGCGCTGGGGCCCGAGGTCGGCGTCTTCATCCTGATCGTCGCGGTGATCGGCGGCCTGCGCTGGATGCCCGTCGCGCGTCTCGTCCGCGCCCAGTTCCTGTCGCTACGCGAGAAGGAGTTCGTCGAGTCGGCGCGCAGTCTCGGGGCCCCGCCGCTCCGGCAGGTGATCCGGCACATCCTGCCGAACTCGATGGGCCCGGTCATCGTGGCCGGCACCATCGACGTCGCCGCGGCGATCATCGCCGAGTCCACGCTGTCCTTCCTGGGGCTCGGGTTTCCGCCGGACATCCCGACGTGGGGGCGAATCCTGTACGACGCGAAGGACAACCTCGACTTCGCGCCTCACTGGGCCATCTTCCCGGGGACGGCCATCTTTCTCACTGTCCTGTCCATCAACTACATCGGGGACGGCCTCCGCGACGCGCTCGATCCGCGCAAAGTTCTGGGAAAGTGAGCCGCTAAACCTCCGGCGTGCGCTCGCCCAGGGCCTGGCGAACCGCCACCTCGAGCCGCTCGATCTGCAGGGGCTTCCGGAGCAGCGTGAACCCGAGCCGCCGGACGTGGCCGTCCATCTCGGCGCCCGACGCCGTCAGCATGATCACGCCCACGTCCGCGTCGCGGTTGCGGACGTTCTCGACGAGCTCGAGCCCCGAGCACCCGGCCATCACGTAGTCCGTGAGCACGAGGTCGTAGCTCTTCTCCTTGAAAAGCGCCAGGCCTTCGGCGCCGCTCGCGGCGACGTCGGCCTCGCAGCCCCAGACCGTCAGTAACTCCGATAGCAATCCTCGAACATATCGCTCATCGTCGATGACTAGAACACGCGGTGCACTGAGCATGGCGACACCCTACGGTGATCGATGCGGCGGGATCAATCGCGCGCATCGCCGCGAGAAATGCGGAAATCGCGCGACGGGCGAGCGCGAGGCTGCGCGGAACCGGGCGCATCGCGATCACGCGCGCGAACGGGCGCAGTTTTACGTGATTCACAAGCGCGCACGACCGCGAGGGCGCATCGCTCCGACTGAATTTCATTTTGTGGATTTCTGGGGATAAGTGGATAAGCAGCCGTCAGCGGGCCGCCCGGCCGATGCGGCCGTCGACCGCCGGAGAGATCTCACCGCGCGACGCGATCGCGTCGACCACGACCTGGGAGACCTGCGGGCCACTCTCGGCTCCGATCAGTGTGTTCGCTCGCCCGAAGACGGTGTAGCCGTCCCCGCCGCGAACCAGATAGCCGGGCACCGCGACGATGTAGCTGGTCTCGTCCACGAGCGGATTTCCACCGACGCTGACGTCGATGATGCGGCGGCCCGGCGCGAGCCGAGGATCCCACACGAGACGCACGCCGGAGAGCTGAAGGAACCCGCCGCCCTCGCGGTCGGTCTGAGCGAGCCCGTGCTCGAGCGCCGCCCTGAGGTCCACGCCGCGCATCTCGAGCTTCACCAGCATGTCGGTGAAGGGCAGAAGGCTCAGGACGTCGCGCCGGGTCAGAGGGCCCGGCGGCACCGTGCGATTGGTGCGGATGGCTCCGCCGTTGATGACGGCCGCGTCGCTGCCCAGGCGCTCGCGCAGGGCGTCGGCGACGAAGTCCCCCAGGTTCGTCTCCTCGGTGCGAAGCCTGGCGGCGCGCGCCTCGAGTGGAACGCCGCTCTTGCCGACGACGGCGTCCAGCTCGCGGTCGAGCCGACGGGCGTAGTCGCGGACCAGCGCCTCGACCGCCGGGTCGGACTCGATGCGCCGGCTGACCTCGCGGAAGCGCCAGGACCGCTCCACCAGACGGCCGTCGCGTGTGAGCCACAGGTCGACCTGGACCAGGTATCGCGCGTCGGAGCCGGCCTTGGTGATGAGCGTCTTGCCCTCCTCGGCGACCAGCGGCTCGTGCTCGTGTCCGCCCAGGATGACGTCGACGTCGGCGGCCGCGGCGATCGCCTTGTCCTCGGCCATCGTCACATGGGTCAGCGCGACCACAAGATTGGCGCCGCGGGCCCTGAGGCGCGCCGCGACGTCCCTGGCCACCGTGACCGGCTGACCGAATGCCACGTCCGGTCCGGGTTGTGAGGTCTGCGCGGCCTGCGCGGTCGTCAGGCCGAAGAGTCCGATTCGGGCGCCCCCGAGCGTCACGAGGAGGTCGGTCGACGCACCGCCGAACGCCTGACCGGAGCGACGGTCGACGACGTTCGCCGAGAGCCAGCGAAACTTCGACTCCTTCATGCGCTCGACGAGGACGTCAGGGCCGAAGTCGAACTCATGATTGCCGAACGTGGCGAAGTCCAGGCCGATGGCGTTGAGGGCCGCGACCATCTGCGCGCCCTGGAGGAGCGCGGACTCGACGGAGGGCGAGAGCGTGTCGCCGGCGAGCGCGAAGATCGTGTTCGGATTCTCGCGCTTGAGGTCGCGGACCAGAGTGGACAGCCGCGCCATCCCGCCACGCCGGCCGCCGTCCACGGGCTCGAGGACGTAGTGGTCGTTGATCTGCAGCAGCGTCACGTGAACGAGGTCGGCGTCGGGAGCCCGGCCGCCGAGCGCGGCGCAGGCAGCGAAGGCGGCCGCGATGACGACGACGATCGCGGCGCGCGCCCCTGAGCGTCTCATCGAGCCCGCATGCTAGCAGACCCGGCGCGTCGGCGACTCCTCCGCGGCGAGCGGCGCCAGGAATTCGATCGCACGGCGCTCGACCCACGACCGGACACGCCACGGCCATCCCCCTTCGATGAACCCGGCGTGGCCGCCGCGCGGCAGAAACTCGGCGTGGACCGACGGGGGCAGATCCGCCACGCGCGGCAGCGCGTCGCGCGGCACGATCGGATCGTCGAGGGCATTGACGAGCAGGGTCGGCCGGCGGATGCGCGACAGGTATGGTCCAGAAGACGACCGGCGCCAGTAGTCGTGCTCGTCGGCGAACCCGTTGAGCGGCGCCGTGACCAGGTGATCGTAGCCGGCGAAGGTCCGTGTGCGGCGCACCCGGGAGAGATCGACCATGCGGCCCAGCTCCGGATCGCGGGCGGCCTTGTCCATCACCTTGGCCCGCATCGTCCGCAGGAAATTCGCCCCGTAGACCCAGCGGCGCGGGGCCTCATCGAGCACGCGCGCGCACGACGCGAGATCGAACGGTACCGAGATCGCCACCGCCCCGACGACCTCGGCCGGCGCTCCGGATCCGCGCTCGCCCAGCCACTTCAACAGGACGTTGCCGCCGAGGGAGACGCCGACGATCCCGAGCCGCAGGTTCCGCTCGCGACCGGCCAGAAGCCCGACCACCTCGTCGAGGTCGTCGGTGTGACCGGAGTGATAGAACGGGAGGCGCCGGTTCAGCTCCCCGCTGCACGAGCGGAAGTTCAGCGTGACGGCGCGCCAGCCGCGGGCGACGGCATGACGCATGAGCCCGACGGCGTAGTGCGACTGCGACGAGCCCTCCAGGCCGTGGAGGACCAGGACCAGCGGCGCGCCGGGCGGCGTGGCGTCGGCCCAGTCGAGATCGACGAAGTCACCGTCGCGGGTGGCGATCCGCTCCCGCCGCGACCGGATGCGGTCGCGGCGGAAGAGCGGACCCCAGACGGTCTGGACGTGCGCGTTCCGGCACCACCACGGGGGCCGGAACGCGGGCTCTATGCCTGTCCCTGGAGAAGCAGCTTGACGATCTCCGGCACGATCTCCCGCGCGCGCTGGTCGAGCTCCTCTTCGGTGAGGTTCGCGATCGGGTGGGCCATCATCAGGAACTTGTAGGTCGGCACACCCCATTGCTCGGCCATGGCGCGGGCCGTCCTCTCGAAGACGTCCGTCACGATCGAGGCCGAGGGGACCGCGTTCTTCTCGAGCACGATTCCGTCGAGCACACTGCCCGACGAGCAGGACCCTCAGTCTCCGACCCCGGCGACCATGGCGTCGAAGCCCTTGCGCAGCTCCACGATGATCTCCTCGTGGGCCGGGACGGACGCGTTGTGCTTGCGGAACATTCGCGTCTCGGCGACGCCGTACTCCGCCTTGAGGATCGCGCCGATCCTTTCCAGGAGCCGGTCGGAGTTGAACTTCGTGTTGTCGATCAGACCGACGCGCTTGCCCTCCAGCGTCGCCGGCCGGTCCACGTACGCGATCCCCTGCGCCGTGACCTCCGCGGTCGGATCGAGAAGCTCGATCATCGCTTGACCTCCTTGGTGACAGCCAGTGAGGAACGGCTACCGCCCCAGCCCGGAATGTGGGCCGCGAACGGGCCGGCCCGCCCGCCCGCCGCGACGACGAGGAAGTCCTCGGCGGACGCCACGAGCGGGCGCATCTTCGTCTCGTCGTCCGGCTGGACGGCGCCGGGCAGCCGATTGGTGCGCCTGAGATGGGCGATGGAATTCTGAGTGTGCTCGAACAGGAACTGCCGGATCTCCTTCTTGCCCCAGCCGCCCTGCGCGATTGTCCGCATGTGCTCCCCGGCGATGATGACCGCGTACTGCGGCTGCCGGCCCGCGCTCCCGCCGAGCCGCATCGCGTCGGCGACCGTGGTGAGGACGCCCTCCGGCGTGTTCGAGAGCTGGTTGTAGCACTGGTGCGGCGACTCGGCGGCCATCACCGTGACCGTGCTCTGCTCCGGCCGGAACCCCCGCTCGACGTGAAGGGGCGTCCACGGGCTCTCGGCCTCGTTCTCCGCGATGACGTAGGAGACCTTGCCCGGATGGCCGAGGGTCCCCCGGTCGAGGAGCCCTGGGCGCGAGCCGCAGACGTTGCGCATGACCAGGCGAAGGGCACGCCCGATGGTGAGGTTCGCGCGCCATCCCGGCCCGAAGAGGTTGTCGCCGCAGTTGATGTCCAGCTCGCGCGCGATCGGGCCGTTGACGATCATGAGGACCGCGGCGCCGCCGGTGGACGTCCCCGGACCGTGATAGCTCCACGCCGGATCGCCGATACCCTCGACGGCGGCCACGACGACCGCCATGTACTCGGGCTTGCAGCCGGCCATCACCGCGTTGATCGCCACCTTCTCCGCCGTGATGGACACCACCCGGTTCGTGATGAAGGCGACTTGCTGCTGCGGGGCGAGCCGGGCCGCCTCGAGCATCGCGCCGACCCGCTCCGGCGTGGGAGGCACGACCGGAAGACCGTCGGTCCAGCCCTGTGCGAAGCAGAACTCGATCGCGTCGCCGACGTCCTGGACCTGGTACCGCTTCGATGTGAGCGTGACCGCCATCTACGCCTCCTTCCGGCAGCGCTCCGGCCTCGCCAGAGCCTTCATGGCTCCGCAGTATAGCGCCGCGGCTGCCTCAGCGCCGAGCGCGTCTGCCAGCCAGCGCGAACAGGAGCGCCGCGGCGACGCTCAGCGCCGAGGCTCTCAGCGACTCCTCGAATGCGCCCAGAAAGCCTACCGTCGCGCTGCGGGCCGCGACCAGCTCGCCCAGGAGCGCCACGCCCACGACGACGCCGAGCGTGCGGGTGAGGAATGCGAGGCCCCCGGCGGCGCCCTGACGCCCCGCCGGAAATGCCGCCATGACGGTGGTCATGTTGGGAACCTCGAAGAAGCCGATCCCGAACCCGGCCACGAAGAGGGCGAGCCCGATCAGCCAGAGGGGCGTCGCGCCGTCCACGAAGCCGAGGAACGCGAGGCCGGCGGCCTCCATGGCGAGCCCCGCGACCGCGGGCGCCGACACCCCGACACGATCGGCGACCCGTCCCCCCAAGGGCGAGGCGACCGCGGCCCCGAGCGGCGTCAGCATGAAGAAGATGCCGCCCACCGATGCGGCGAGTCCGCGCGTGTCGACGAGATAGAACGGCACGAGGAGCCAGATGGCGAAGATCGCGCCGCGCGCGACGAAGGCGAGCACGCTCGCTCGCAGGACGCCGCCGCGGGCCAGGTCGCCGATCGTGACAGGCGTCCGCTCGCTCACGACCGGCGTGGACCGCGCGACCGCGGCCCAGACGAGAACGCCGAGCGCGAGCGGCACCCGGACGTGGTAGACGGCGCGCCAGCCGAAGCTCTCGACGAGGAAACCGGCGACGAGTGGACCCAGGGCGCCCAGCCCCATCGCCCCGTTCAGGAACCCGAGCCGTTGGCCGCGCATCGCGCCCGGCGCGCCGGCGGTCACGAGCGCCGGCGCGGTACCGAAGACGAGCCCGGCCCCGAGGCCCTGGACGACGCGGGCGACGAGGAGCCAGCCGAGGCCCGCGGCGACGCCACCCATGACGAACGCGAGCGCGCTCAGCGCGAGGCCCGCGCGAAAGACGAGGGCGTGGCCGAGCCGGTCGGCGGCGGCTCCGCCGGCGAACGACGTGAGCGCGTACGTCAGGACGTAGAAGATGATGATCCAGCGCACCCGCTCGGGCGGGACCGCGAGCGCCGCCGCGATCGCCGGAAACGCGATGTTCATCATGGAGTCGAGCGACACCGCCAGCGCGCCCGCGGCGACGACCCAGCGAGACATTCCGCGTATGATGACACGACATGCCGGATCCGATCGGCTGGGCGGTCCTGATCGTCGGTGCGCTCGTGGGCTCGCTGGTCGGCGGCGTCGCCGGGTTCGGTACCGGCATCATCATGCTGCCGCTCGTCGCGTGGGCGATCGGCATTCGTTCGGCGGTCCCGGTGCTGACGGTCGCGATGCTGGTCGGCAATCTCTCGCGGATCTGGTGGAGCCGCGGCGAGGTCGATCGCGCGGTCGTCGTCCGCTTCGCGCTCGGCGCGGTGCCGGCGACGGCGCTCGGCACAGCCTTCTTCGCCGGAGTGCCGGCGGAATGGCTCGGCCGGTTCGCCGGCGTCTTCCTCATCTCCTCGGTGCCGCTTCGCCGGCTCCTGGCCACCGATTTCGTACGCATGCGCCTGCGCTACTTCCCCGCGCTCGGCGCGTTCATCGGCCTCCTCTCGGCCATGGTGGTCACGACGGGACCGCTGAACACGCCCTTCTTCTTGTCGTACGGCCTGCGCCGCAGCGCCTTCGTGGGGACCGAGGCCGTGTGCTCGATGGCCATGCACCTGGCGCGCGGGGCGACCCTCGCGCGCTACGCGCTCCTGACCCGGGAGGCGGTCGTCGTGGGTCTCGTGCTCGGCGGAACGATGTTCGCGGGCGCGTGGGCGGGGCGCCGCCTGCTCGAGCGCATGAGCGATCGCGTCTTCCTCGGCCTCATCGAGGCGATGCTGGTCGTGATGGGCTTGCACTCGCTTCTGTTCCCGCGGTAAAAGCGTGCGTCATGGACCTCGCACCGGGCGCCACGGCTGAAGTGAGCGGGATCGTGGACGCGGATCGGACGGCGCACGCCATGGGCAACCGCGGCGTCCACGTCTTTGCCACACCGTTCGTCATCGGCATGCTCGAGGACGCCGCCGGCGCGGTGCTGCGGCCCCATCTGCCGCCCGGCGCCGGATCGGTGGGCACCATGGTGGAGATGAAGCACCTCGCCGCCACGCCCGTCGGCATGAAGGTGCGGGCCCGCGCACGGCTCCTCGAGACGGACGGCAAGCGCTACCTCTTCTCGGTCGAGGCGTGGGACGAGCAGGACAAGATCGCCGAGGGGCGACACGAGCGATTCGTCGTCCCGGACATGGCGAAGTTCCTCGCCCGCGCCATGAAGAAGCGGCCGGCCTGATGGCGATCCAGATCAATCGCGGCCTGATCGGCAAGGAGTACCCGCCCTACCCCGTGACGGTCGAGCGCGGGAAGATCAAGGAGTTCGCCCGGGCGCTCGGCGACGACAACCCGCACTATCTCGACGACCGCGTGGGCGCGGCCTCCGAGTGGGGCGACCTCATCGCGCCGCCGACCTTCGCGGTGACCCTGCGCGACGAGACGGCCGACACGACCGCCTTCCTGAAGGAGCTCGGCACCGACATCTCGCGCATCCTCCACGGCGAACAGGAGTTCGAGATCTTCCGCCCGCTGCAGCCGGGCCGGACCTACCTCTGCCGTCCACGCGTCGTCGACATCTATGAAAAACCCGGCCGCAGCGGCCCCATGGCGTTCGTGGTTCGCGAGACCGCCATCACCGACGACACGAACGAGATCGTCGCGACCATGCGCGGTGTCACCATCGTGAGGCTCTAGGCGTGAAATACGGGCGCGTCTACTTCGACGATGTCAAGGTGGGCGACGAGCTTCCCCCGCTCGTCAAGGGCCCGATCAAGCAGATCCAGCTCACGCGCTACGCCGGCGCCTCCGGCGACTTCAACCCGATCCACCAGGACGACGAATTCGCCCGCGCGGCCGGCATGGGCGGGGTCTTCGCCCACGGCATGCTCTCCATGGGCTTCGTGGGCCAGGCGGTGACGGACTGGGCCGGCGCCGGCACCGTGCGCAAGCTGGGTGTTCGGTTCGCCGCGCTCGTCAGGCTGAAGGACGTCGTGACCTGCCGCGGACGCGTGGTCGCCAAGTCATCGACGGCCGGCGCGCAGCTCGTCGACCTCGAGGTGTGGGCGGAAAACCAGCGGGCCGAGAAAGTCGTCACCGGCCGGGCCACGGTCGCCCTGCCGGCGCGCGGCTAGCCGCCCGGCATCTGGCCCAGCGCCGCGACCCACTCGCGCAGCGCCTCGCGCGTCGACTGGAAGGCAAGGACGTCCCACGGAATCCGCTCCGGCGTGACCCACTCGAGGGCGTCGTTTTCGTCGCACGTCGTGAGCGTGCCGCCGATCACCCGCGCGCGGTAGACGATGATCACGGGAGCGCCCGGGTACGTGTAGACGTTGAGGAGCCCGGTCAGCTCCACCTTCAGACCTGTCTCCTCGAAGGTCTCGCGCATCGCGGCGTCGGTCACCGTCTCGCCGAAGTCGACGAACCCGCCCGGAAACGTCCACAGGCCTCGCCCCGGGCTGATCGAGCGTCGCGTCAAGAGCGTGGCGCCGTCCTGCTCGGGGATCGTGGCCGCGACGACCTTGGGGTTCAGATAGAACACGAACCGGCAGCGCGAGCAGACTTTCTGCTCGCGATGGTCGGGTGGCACCGGCTCCGACGCGAGCGGCGCGCCGCACAGCGGGCAGAACCGGATCGTGGTGGGCCCCAGGACCGGATTGTCGCTCACGCTGCCGAGTCTAAACCACCTCGGTCGCCTTGACACTCTGCGCGGGCCGGTGCTACAACCCGACCGTCACGCTCCCCATGTTTCTTCGAGCCAGGAGGCCCCGAATGTCACGCGCCACCCTCACCATCATCGTCGCGACGCTCGCGCTCGTTCTCGGCGGCGAGCCGGCCGCCGTTCGGGGACAGTCGCCGGCCGGCGAGTACAAGATCGGCGTGCTCGAGCCGCTCACGGGCCCGCTCGCCTTCGAGGGCAAGCGCCACATGGAGGGCCTCGAGGTCGTGCGCGACCTCATCAACGAGCGTGGCGGCGTGATGGGCAAGAAGCTCGTCTTCGCGGTCGCCGACGCCACCGATCCCACCGCGGCCGCCAGCGAGGCCAACCGGCTCATCACGCGCGAGGGCGTCAAGATCATCACCGGCACGTTCTCGTCGCGCCTGTGCGGCGCGGCCAGCGAGGTGGCGGCGCGCCACAACGTCATCTACTGGGAGTCTTCCTGCGTCGACCCGCGCTTCAACAAGCGCGGCCTCAAGTACGTGTACCGCACCGAGATCGACGCCACCGGGTTCGGCTGGTACAACGTCGAGTTCATCGCCAAGCACCTGGCGCCCCGCCTCAACCTCAAGCCGAATCAGCTCAAGGTCGCCTTCCTGTCCGAGGATTCCTCCTACGGCCAGGGCGTGACGGAATCCGCGCGGCAGCGGGCGAAGACCGAGTTCGGCATGCAAGAGGTGATGCTCGAGTACTACAACTGGACGACGCTCAACGACATGACGCCGACCATCCTCAAGATGAAGCAGCTCAACCCCGACGTCGTCCATCACATCGGCTTCGGCAACGACGCGGTGCTCTTCTGGCGCCAGTCCAAGGAGCAGAACTTCCTGTTCAAGGCGCTCGTCCACGCCGGCGCCACCGGCTACGGCGGCGGCGACTTCGGCAAGGCGCTGGGCAACGACGCCAACGGCGTGTTCGCGCTCCTGGAGCCCGGCCCCGGCTTTCGCCTCGAGGCGCTTCGCCCGGAGGGTCAGCAGATCGAGAAGGCGTTCCGCGAGGCGGTGCAGAAGCGGACCGGCACCTACCCGTTCGGCGCGCATCAGCTCGCCGGCAGCGGCCTCTGGCTGCTCAAGCTCGTGCTCGACCGCTCGAAGTCCGATGACCCCGAGAAGTTCAACGCCGCCGTCATGGCGCTCGACATGCCGGTGGGCTCGATGATCAACGGCTGGGGCGTCAAGTTCTCCGAGGTCGGTCAGAACGCCAACGACCGGGTCCAGCACTACATGCTGCAGTGGCAGAACGGCCAGCTGGTCACCGTCTGGCCGGAGGAGTTCACGACGCTCCGGGCCAAGTGGATTCCGCTCGGCGCCTGGGACCAGCGCAAATAGACGTTCTCGCCCAGCTGGCGGTCGCGACGGTCCTGCTCGGGGGAATCTATGCCCTGATCGCGGTCGGTCTCACGCTGATCTTCGGCATCATGCGCGTGGTCAACTTCGCCCACGGCGAGTTCCTCATGCTCGGCATGTACCTCGCCTTCTGGGCCTTCGCGCTCTACGCGGTCGATCCGTACGTCGTCGTCCTCGTCTCGATCCCCGTCTTCTTCGTGGTCGGCCTCGTCGCCTACGTCCTGGTCATGCGCGGGGTCATCCAGGCCTCGCACAACGTGCAGATCTTCACGACCGTGGGGCTCTCCGTCGTTCTTCAGAACGTCGCGCTGGTCGCCTGGTCCGGCGATTTTCGATTCGTTCGGCCCTGGCATCTGTCGACGGTCATCAGGGCCGGCGCGACCATCTTCAACCTCACGCAGGTGGTGGCGTTCCTGATCGCGGTCGCGCTCACCATCGCGCTCGTCGCGTTCATGAAGTGGACGCACGCCGGGCGCGTCATGCGCGCCACCGCCCAGGACCGCGACGCCGCCACCCTGATGGGCATCGACACCGATCGCGTCTACCGGCTCACCTTCGCGATCGGCATCGCGGCCGTCGGGGCCGCCGGCGTGCTGGTGGCGCCCCTCTACTCCGTCTATCCGACGGCGGGCCTCCAGTTCGTACTGATCTCCTACGTGGTCGTCGTTCTGGGCGGGCTCGGCGACATGTTCGGGGCCATGCTCGGCAGCTTCATCGTGGCCCTGGTCGAGGTCGCGGGCTCGTACCTCTTCGGAACGGCCTGGAAAGAGATCTTCTACTTCATCCTGTTCATCCTGGTCCTCGTCTTCCGCCCGGTCGGGCTCTTCGGCCAGCGCGGAGCCGAGACCCTGGGCGTCTGAGCGTGATCGCCCGCCTGCGCTCACGTCCGGGCGCGGTCGCCCTGTTCGGGCTCGCGGCCCTGACACCGCTGGTCGTCCGCGACGCCTATTTTCTCGACAGCCTCGTGCTCATTCTCCTGTGGGGCGCCCTGTCGGCGGCCTGGAACGTGGCGGGCGGCTACGCCGGGCAGGTCTCGATCGGCCACGCGTCGTTCTTCGGCATTGGCGCGTACGCCGCGGCGCTGATGGTCACGCGCTTCGGACGGGGCCCGTGGCTCGGCATGCTCGCAGGCGTCGTGCTGTCGCTCGGGGCGGGCTTCATCATCGGCTTTCTGTCCAACCGCCTGAAGGGACCGTACTTCGCTCTCTCCACCATCGCCTTCGCGCAGGTCCTGCTCATCGGCGTCAGCCGCTGGCGCGGCTTCACCGCCGGCGGCGAGGGCATCCCGGTCCCGTTCCGGCCGGGCTTCGCGACGCTCGGCCTCGGGCACGTGGGCTGGGTCTACATGGCGCTCGCGGCGGCGCTGCTCTGCTACGGCGTCGAGGTCTACCTGGAGCGCTCGCGGATCGGCTACCGCCTCGCCGGCGTGCGCGAGGACGAGGACGCGGCCGAGGCGCTCGGAATTCCCACCCGGCGTCTCAAGGTGTTCGCGGTGGCGCTCAGCGCCGCGCTCACTTCCGTCTGCGGCTCACTGTGGGCGCAGTACATCGGGTTCGTCGACCCGACCTACGTCTTCTCGGTCGACCTCTCCGTTCGCTTCGCCCTCAACGCCATCATCGGCGGCATGGGGACCGCGCTCGG